>SMTZ1_10012561_pt1 | contig 12448 bp, 6 predicted proteins | sample DeeMarSWOR136_30_FD_25667 | JGI IMG/M metagenome (IMG submission 25667) | reverse complement strand
ATTCAGGCGAAGCTGACATTTTTCAAAAGCGAAATGTTGCCAGCGCCTATATTGCCGGATGGGAGCTTAGCGGAAGAATTCACTTGAGTTCGAAATGGAGTTTTCATGGATTTTCATTCTGGACTTACGGACAGAACGTAACTTTTAATGAACCGATGAGTCGAATACCACCAGTTATGGCAATGGGCACTGTTCAATTTTTACCGCATCAAAAATTATCACTGGAAGCATTTGTGCGAACGGCAATTAAACAGGATCGGTTATCTACGCGGGATAAAGATGACAACCGAATTCCAATAGGTGGGACGCCGGGCTGGACAACCCTGAATTTTCGATGGTCCTGGGAGATTCGTTCAGGATTAAAAATGAATGTGATAGTTGAAAATGTATTTGATAAAACGTACAAAGAGCATGGTTCAGGAGTTTATTCACCGGGGAGGAATTTGGTAGTTGGGTTAAGATATTCACGAAATTGAAAATTTGTAAAAACCGTTGAAAACGGTTTTAATGAGTTTATTGGTTACATACAAACACCATGATAAATCATGGCCCTGATTCAAAAAAGCATTGAGTTAACACCACAATTTATTGTGGTGTTAACTTGTTACAATCAAACAAGTAACTGCTTCAGCAGTTTACAATAGCGATGATACATTCATCAATATAAACTTTTAGGAATTGCTCCCCAATTATATAAATCTCTGCCACTTCGTCTTCAACCGCGTTAATTCCTTATTATTTTTTTCCTTTACAATTTGATGTAAATACGACGGCTGTTCGCTGTTATCCAATATTTGCGTCCGAGAAAGAATCTTATCCCCATAAATCGCTTCTCCCCTGAAAGAAATCTCCATATGTTTTGGTCGATAATTCTTCAAAATTTCTGCCGGCATTGCTTCAATCGCCCATTCGATATAAGACACATGATTTACATGCTGATTCAAATCCAGGTCTGCCATACGGACCCGGAATGGGAGTTCAAGATCTGGTTTTTTAACAACTGAAATTGAATCAAAATTGTCAGGGATCACTCGTTCGGTCCGATGCTGAAATTGGGGAAGATGGTCTTTGGGTCGAACCGGCTGTTTCTTTTTGAAATCCACCATCATCCATGAACTGGTGGCAATGGAAAATTTTTCATTTTTATTATTGACCATTTCAAACTCACGCAGTGCAAACAGATTTTGTATCGCGGAGGGCCAGGTGTTGATCTGAATCGTTTCTCCCCAGGAAGGATAGTTAAAAATTTTAATGTGATACCGAGACAGTACCCAGGTCAAATTTTTTGGAAAAAGGTCGACAACTGATGCGCCCAGGCGAGTGGCATGTTGATTGGCGACTTCCTGGAGGTAATTAAGGATTGCAGCCAGTTTTATTTTGCCAGTTGAATCAATCTCGTAAGATCGAATCTCGAATTGTTGTTGATAGGTTGCGTCCAATTATTTTCTCCTCGCCAGGTTTTTCACAAATTCCATTACCGTATCAAGGCCGTTACTTAAATTTTCCTTTGATTGTTTAACTTCATAGTCTGGTAACACGCCTCTGCCATCGTCTTCTCCACTGGGGCGAACAAATCGTTTATGAGAAACCCCAGCAAAAAGATGCGTATGGGGCAAATCAAACGGATAAACATCTCCGAAACCCGTGGCTAATCCGCCGGTTTCTTCACCTACCAGTATGCCAATATTATAATCCTTGATCGTCGCGGCAAGAAGTGTGGCACTGGAAAAAGTATGTGCGCCGATCAAAACATAAATTTTTCCATTGAATCCCAGTGGATTGTCCGGTGGTTGTTCAGGTTCAAAGGAGAACACAGCCAGGCTATCTTCAGGAGTTGCCCACAGTTTTCTTCCAAATGAATTCACAAATTGTAATGGCAGCCAGCGCAGAATCCCCGGGATGAACTTTTTGTAGTAAGCTTTTATCTGTTTGCTTGCTTTGACTTCCATTCTTGAACCCTGAACAAATGGCTCATTGGTTAAATAGTTGAGCAAAGCATCTCCAAGCTTAGAACTTCCGCCACCATTATTACGGATATCAATTATTAACCTGTTAATTCTCTCCGCTTTAATTTGTTTGAATGTTTGTTCCAGAAAAACGTTAAATTTATCCAAGTCAAAAAAGTAGCGGAAATCGATAATTCCAATTTTTTCACCAGGTAATGAATGAAATGAATAATTTACTACACTTAATGTTGAAATATTTCTTTTTGCTTTAATGGTCTCAACCGTCACTCCATTTACCTGCAGTGTATCTGGTTTTTTAGCCGAGGGAGATAATAAAACAACTTTAAATTGATTATCAAATTTATAAACTGTCCACAATAAAGCTCTGAATTGTCTCTCTAACGAATTATAGCGAAATGTGATTCTTTTCCCAGTTTTGAATTGTAGCAAGCTGTCCACAATCGTTTTGGACGGAACCTCATTGATCGAGATTAACTTAGTGCCGGCAACAATTGATGAATCGGAACTATAATTTGCTTTAATCAGGACGTCATCATGCCGCAAAGTTAAATCGAAGGGAAAGACTAATCCTCCATTTTTTGCACGATGATTATATTCCTCAAATGGATAAAACAGGTTGGTATGTCCATCACTCAGTAATGTCACAATCGGTGCGACTTTGATATAGAAATCCGTCCGCGTCATGGGATAGGTCATTTCATTTTTAACCTTATCGATTTTTTTTAGTACCGACGATTTTGAAATTGATGCGTATAAATTGGGATGGACATCGCTATATGTCTGGAATAGAAAATCAAGATCATGTTTGAGTTCCTGTGGTGAAAATTTTTTATTGAAATCCGATTCAGCGAGTTGTTGATGAACGTTGGGCGGTTTAATGATTGAAGAACAGCCAATCAAGAGAATTAGAAATAGAAATGACAGAAATGATTTAAGATTTTTTTTCATTGGAAATCCTGGGGATTATTTAATTGTATTGGAATTTCATAGATGAGTTATTTTTTACATAAACTTTGAAATTCCGATACTGTAATGATCTTAATTTATTTGATTGTTATGATAATGTCAAGTAATTTATTTTTCAAGATATTTTATTTCAGTTTCATCTTGACATTATTATAATTTTTTATTATATTTGCGCTCTTATTTTTTTCTAAAATTTATTTTCTTAACGAACAATGAAACTAAAACGGCAGCAAAAACAGGTTCCTACCTTTCAAGAGAGCAAAACCACAAAAATATTTTTGGGGATTCTTGTTATATTTGCATTCGGTTTTATCCTTCACATATTAGGATCGATTTTTAAACCTTTATTTATCGCTATCTTATTTTCTTTTATCCTCGAGGTACCCATAAAGTGGATGCGTCGAATTAAAATTCCGAAAGCTATTGCAATTGTCGTTGTGTTGGTCGTGACGTTCATTTTACTGTATTTAATAGGATTGCTGATCTATTCCAACATCAATATTTTTGTAGACGAGTTCCCAAAATACCAGACCAAGTTTGAAGAATTTTATTTAAGTATTCTTGAATCGTTAAAGATTCCTGAGGAGAGTGTCAATCAGTATTATTCTCAAATCGAATGGTCCCAACTTTTACAAAAATTATCGATTCCCAAAATACTCTCTTCAAGTGTGGGATCATTCATAAATTTCATTGCGAATTTATTTCTCATTTTTTTATTTACCGTTTACATTTTGCTGGGGCGGGAGCATTTGTTAAAAAACGTAGAGGAAGCGTTTCCTGGCAAACGTTCTACCAAATTTTATGATGTTTTTAAAAATATAAATAGGGGGGTGCAGCGATACCTTTTTACAAAAACCATTATTAGTTTGGGAACGGGACTATCGGCAGCCATTATACTTATGATTTTTGGTGTCGATTTCGCCTGGATTTGGGGACTTCTCACTTTCCTGTTAAATTTCATCCCCAACATCGGATCCGTCATTGCAACAATACCACCGATTTTAGTTGCAATTTTCCAATTTGGTGGTTTTTTTCCTGCTATATGGGTCGGAATCCTGCTCATCGCAATTCAGACTGCATGGGGAAATATTATTGAGCCGGCTATCATGGGCAAAAGCCTAAATATGAGCCCATTGCTTGCCGTCCCCATTTCTTCTACGATTCAGATCATTTGCGCCAACATCGAGCCGCTTAAGTCAATTAGTATTTTAATGGGGGATTAGGACTATGCAAAAACTTGCTTAGTACAAGTTGAAATAAATTGCACACTCAATAAAAAATAAAGAAATTATTTATGGTTTTGATGGGCTTAATTCCTTGAAAATCAAAATAATGGGGCATGTATTATTTAATGTGGTATAAAAATTGCATGTTTTTAACAGCTATTATATATAATTACTTCTTGATTATTATATAAAACAAACTATTCAGGTAAATCTGGTTTATGCCTGATAACAATAATTGTCAAAATAAATACGGTCAACATAATTTTAAAATCCTAAATATTTAAAAAAACGAAATTCATTAATCAAATTGCGAAGCTAGATTCTCAAGAATAATGATTTGAAGGGAGGTGACAGAGTTAAAGAAAGTAACAATTATACTCAATTAGGTTTAATTTTTAAGTGTCACATCGTTGATATACTGATTCCATCGCCCCAAGCGATGGAATCAGTATGAGATTAGAGTTTGTCCGAAAATGTAAATGCGTAAACAAAATTGTTTGCGTTACTTCTCAGACAGAGACTATTAACAATGAGCAAATGTTAATTAAAGTAACTTGAGAAGGAGGTGATCAGTCAAAGAAAGTAAGTTAAATATTTAAATATCAAAAAATATAATTAATGTTTTCCCAAACAAAATTTAACACATTTTTTTTAAACGGAGGAATTATGAACAGGAAGATTTTGGTTGGTTTATTACTATTGTTGTTGATACCAACCTGGCTTTTTGCAGGTGTAACGGGGAAGATCTCTGGTTTTGTAAAAGATCAGGAAACAGGGGATCCGTTACCGGGTGTCAACGTTGTAATTCAAGGAACGATGATGGGAGCCGCATCAGACATTAATGGTTTTTACATCATATTGAATGTCCCGGTCGGCACCTATACTCTCAAAGCAACCTACATTGGCTACAAAGCTGTGGATATTTCCAATATCCGCGTTCACCCTGACCTTACGACAGAAGTGAATTTTGAATTGCCACCAACTGTTCTTGAAGGTGAAATGGTGAGCATTGTAGCTGAACGTCCGATTATCAACAAGAATGTTACCAACTCTGTCAAGACCCTTCAAGCTGAAGATCTTAAGAATATCCCTATGAGAGGTGTTCAAACGGTCATGAACCTTTCTTCAACAGTTGTACGAGATAATGATAATAGCGATAATTATCACGTTCGTGGTGGGCGGAGTGAAGAAAGTGTAACTTACATTGATGGTGTGTTGACACAACGTTTACACGATGGACGTGCAAACGCTTTAACCGTTATTAACAATGCCATTGAAGAAACCAACTTTCATGCTGGAGGATTTAACGCTGAATACGGTTTTGCGACTTCTGGTGTATTACAGACTACCACCAAATCAGGTGGAGCTGATTATCACATCACTGTAGAAGGCATTTCTGATGAAGTGTTTAAGAATAATGATGGAGAAACGTTAGGAACCACTTCCTGGGGGTATAATACCTATACCGTTACAGCTAGTGGTCCAATACCAGGTATTTTGGACAAAAAATTAAGATTTTTCGTTGCTGGTGAAAGAAACTATAACGGTGGTTATGCCAATACCTGGGAAGGTATTAAATTTGATACCGTGATGATCTCACATGAACGAGAACAAGAATTTATAGGTGAATGGGACGGTGGCAGGCTTCCCGGTTATTTCAATAGCACTTATGATGTAAATGGTAATCTCGTTTATAGCCTTCCTTCAATCAGATTTAGAGTTGGTGGAACATATCATAATGGCGAAGACCGTGCTGGCAGCAGGTGGGGTGGTCTTTTTAATATTGACAAAACAGCCCTTAATAAAAGATGGAATGCCAGTGCCTATTTTAATATAACACATAATGTTAATCCAAAATTATTCTATACATTCAACTTCAATTACTTTTACTATAAATTTGAATCTGGCGATCCTGATTTCTGGGATGAGTTTATTAAATATGGTGATCCAGAATATAATACCAACCGCAGGGATTGGGGCTTAGAATATAATTATAACTTATATGGATTCATAACTCTCCAGATACCGGGACAGGTTAGTTCTCGCTATCAAAAACGAGCCCAAGCCAACTTTGGTCCCAAGTTCGATCTCACCTGGCAGTTTAATAATTTTAATGAGCTGAGAACCGGGTTCGAATATAATTATTATACGGTAAGACGATACTATCAATATAGTACCACTGCCATATCTTTAGGACTACATAATAACAGTCTCGTTGATCCTGAAGATAAATTGACTGATTTCGATATTTTCAGAAATAATCTTATCAACTATGGCTATGATGTCTGGGGCACTGAGATCAATAGTGACAAGATCTATGATGCCACAGATAACCAGGGCAATATTGTGAAGGTGAATGGCCAGGATGCTCCCAAACATCCCATCCGTGGTGCATTTTATCTTCAGGATAAAATTGAGCTAAAAGACCTGGTATTAAATGCCGGCGTACGATTCGATTACTTTAGTACTGGTACCGAAAGCTGGAAAGACCCTGGCAGACTGGATATCAACAACACCAATTTAATTGATGATGCCAGCCTGGGAGATGAAAAAATCTATACTATTATAAGTCCTCGATTAGGTTGGTCTTTTCCAGTAACCGATAGAACAGTATTTCACGCTCAATTTGGAAAATTCGTCCAAATGCCGAGAGTGGATGATATGTACGACGGTCATACGGCTGTAGCGCGATTTATCCAGGGTGGAAATGCCCGAACCATACCCAATCCAAATTTAAGACCACAAACCACCATCCAATATGAAGTCGGCCTTAAACAACAGCTTGGCGAAAATGCCAGTTTGAGTTTAACCGCTTTTTATAAAGATGAGAAAGATAAAATACAGCTTCGCGTATATACCCCAGCAGAGGGCGCTGAATATGCTTCCTATTTTCAGCTCCAGAATATCGATTATGGTACTATCAAAGGATTCACAGCCAGTTTTAACCTGCGACGAACCAATCGCATCAGCGCGTGGGTGGATTATACCTATTCCACCGCCATGGGAACTGGATCAGGCAGCACAAGTCATTTTGATATTGCCTGGCAGGATCAGCAATTACGTTTTCCAACCATTATTCAGCCGCTTGATTTTAACCAGGATCATGTCGCAACCATCAATCTCGATTTTCGGTTAGAAAAGGATGATGGACCAACGCTGTTCAATTTCAAGCCATTGGCAAATTTTGGAATCAATTTATTATATACCATGCATAGCGGTTCCCGGTATACCAAGATTGAGCCCGGTGCTCGTGGATTATTTCAACAAAATGCACCCCGCCCAATTGAAGCTTTGAATGCATCGGTGTTACCATGGTACTATCGTTTGGATGTGAAAATTGATCGGTCATTCAATATCGGTCAATTCAGATTCAAACCGTATGTTTGGGTCTATAATTTGTTCAACAGGAAAAATGTTACTGCTGTATATGCCCAGTCTGGTTCGCCTGACGACAATGGTTGGTTCCTGACCGAGGATGGAAAATCATGGTTGGAAATCAACGGTGAGACAGGGGAATATTATGCCCGTAAATATATGGAGTATGGCGGCGATCAAAATATAGCCAATTTTTCTACTCCAAGAATTTTACGATTCGGTATTTTAGTTGAATATTAATTCGAAATATTTTATAAAATAAAAAATTTTTAATATGCGATTTTCTTGTTCAGGAGGAAAAGCAATGATAAAAAAGATTATACCCACATTGACTTTGTGTCTGATTCTACTGCTCATCGCCAGTATGGTGTTTGCAGTGGAAGGGATAAAGTCAGGGTCAAAGCTAAACAAAACTCTGACCAAACGAGCGGTTAAATACATTGATGTTAATCAAATTCGTAGCTCGGTAATGAATAACGGCACCTTTACCCGGCATCCGGTCACAGGTAATTCGGATATGGAGTGGCCCAAAGGTTCAGAAAAGTATATCTGTTATAATGCTGGTATCTGGATTGCCGGAAAAGTGAATGACCAGATCCGGACCGCGTGTGCGGATTATAACGTGGAATATCAACCCGGGATTATTCTTCCCGATGGCACACCGGACGATCCAGAAAAGGAAGAATACCGGGTTTACAAAGTCCATAAGGACTATCCCGATGGTCCTGAAGAACCAGAAGATGAAGATCTAGAACTCGATACCTGGGCAGACTGGCAGTTGTATGCTGAAAACCAGGGCGCACCGCCAGTTGCCGATGAAAATGGCGAATGGATCGGATTTGGCGATGAGATGCTTTATGCCGTCATGAACGATCTCGATCAAAATTTGCACAATGGCTGTTATAATACCCTGCCGATCGGGATTGAGTTGCATTTACTGGTATTCGGTTTCGACCGATCTGGAGCTTTAGGAAATACCATATTTGTAAAATATATTGTGATCAATAAAGGTGATAATGATTTATTGGACGCTTATCTTGGTTCCTGGGCTGACATCGATAATGGCGATGCTAATGATGATCTGCTCGGCTATGATGTGGAATTAGGAATGGGGTACTGCTATGGTGGCAAACCAGTTGATGCTACTTATGGACCGCGTCCTCCCGCACTAGGATTCGACTTTTTCCAGGGTCCGATTATAGATTCACCAGGAGATGTGGTCGTTTTACCGGATGGCAGAGTTTTTCAAGATAAACGGAAGTTAGATGCGACCGCGTTTGTAAAATATTACAATGGTCATCCCGTCTATTCCGATCCGCCATATAGCGCACAGGGCGCAGAAGAAGTCTGGAATTACCTGTCAGGTTTCCAAAAGGATGGTACACCATTCATTGATCCGCATACCGGTGAAGCCTCGCCATTTGTCAATACTGGTGATCCTGTTACAGGAGAAGGATGGTTATCCACTGATGAAAATCCACCTGATGACATTAGAACGTTGATTGGTACCGGACCATTTACGATCGCGGTAGGAGATACGCAAGAAATTGTTCTTGGCGTTGTCATCGGTCAGGGTTCGAATCGCCTGAGCAGTGTATCTGTGCTCAGATTTTACGATCAAGAGGCACAGCAGGCTTATGATTTAGGTTTTGATGTTCCCAGTCCGCCACCGGCACCGAATACAACGGTTGCTGAATTAGATCGAAAAGTTCTGGTAACCTGGGAAAAGAATGCCGAGGATTTTGAGTCGAGCTATCAGTTTGAAGGTTATAATGTCTATGTCGGTGCTTCCGTGGCTGGTCCCTGGACCCGGTTGGCTACTTATGATCTGGCTAATGAAATCGGAATTGTGTTAGAACCCAGTTATGATGTAAATACAGGAGAGATTCTTAATCTACCTTCTGCATTCGGAAATAATTTAGGAACAAAATACCGGTATCTATTCACCAAGGACTATAATGATTTAACATTAGCAAATGGACGTACTTATTACTTCATGGTGACATCTTATGCTTATGATCCAACTAGCCTGCCCATTGTCCTGGAAAGCACCCGGAATGTAATTTATGCAACTCCCCATCAAGCTCGACCGGGTACAGTTTACAATACCGACGCGCTTTCCGATGTAAAAATCGAGCATCCGGTAGGTGAGGCGAATCCAAGAAAATGGGAAGTCTGGGTCCATGTCATCGATCCATTGCATGTGGAAACGGCTGATTACAAAGTGACAGCCAACGAAGATCAGACCTGGACATTATTCAAGAATGGCGCGCCACTTCCAGGCTACGAAAATCGTGATGATTATTTCTTCAGTAAAGATATCGAATATTTAACGCTTGAAGGTAGCGATCTGGATTTCTTCTTTGGCGTTAACTTCGATTTTAGTGAGAAACAGGTTGTGACTTTTGAAGAACCAGAATTAATAACTCCTGATTCTGATCCAACAGTTATCTCTGCGTTGTCAAGTCCTTACCGAAGAAACTTAGTAGGTAAAAATGACCTGGCAGTAGATGGACAATTCAAGAAGGGGACAAGAGATACCTCTATTACCTTAAATCCTCTTCAAATCAGGTTTACTGGTGTGATGGATTCAACAACGATGGAAGTCGTAGATGGCGGTTCTGATGCCACACTGCTATTTAGTTTTGGGCAGCCCGCTGTTTTTATGATGAACCACCCAAAGAATCCAAATCAAGGTTCAACAGATCCTTTTGTCGTAAAAGTTCCTTTTGAAATATGGGATGTTGAAAGAGATATTCAATTAAACGCTGCTTTTACGGATTATAAACAAAAACTAACAGATGAGGATTTTGTACCAACCTGGGCGCCGCGAGGTGAATGTGTTGTTTACGTTGTTGCCACACCGTATGACGGACAGGTCCATAATATTGGTTTTACGGGGACCGATACCATGGCAACATGGTCATTCATCTACGGATCGGATTTGATATGGAAGACGGGTGACATTGTCCAATTAAACTTTCAAAATCCGGATACATTCCCCAAACCAGTCGTTGCAGGAGTTGATGAATTCACCTTTAGAATTCAGGGTGAGACAGGTGGTGTGCTTGCTGATGCAAAGGAGAGGCTAAATATCATAAACGTCTTTCCCAATCCATATCTTGCTTATAATATAGAGGAAAGACAGTTACATGATGAGCACGTCACATTCATCAATTTACCCGAAAAATGCACGATCAGAATCTTTACTATTTCTGGACAATTAGTGCAGACGATAGAACATGATGACCCGGTTAACACCACGCATCCCTGGGATTTAAGAAATGAAAATTTTCTGCCGGTTGCCAGTGGCTTCTATATCGCACATATTGAAGCACCGGGTGTTGGAAAAAAGATTCTGAAGATGGCGATTGTATTCAGGCAGCAAAGGTTGAAAAACTTATAAAACATTGGTTTGATAATCTTCCAACGTAAACATTTGTAAATAAATTTGGAGATAGTTAAAATGAAAATAAATAAAGTTCTAATTTTGATAACTGTTATCGTGCTGGCTTTCAGCGCCACTGCTTCAATAGCAGGAAATAAGGACAAAGTTGCTGGCGCTGGAGCGCAGGAGTTATTAATTCCTGTCGGTTCACGAGGAATTGCTGTTGGCGGTGCTTTTAATGCCATTGTCAGTGGTAATGAAGCCATGTATTGGAACCCTGCAGGATTGGCTGCTTCTGAAGCAAGCGCCGAGGCAACCTTTTGTAATTTGCAGTGGATTGCAGATACCCAGGTAAATTACTTTGCTGTATCATCGAAATTTGGAAACATAGGTTCCTTTGGACTGAGTGCTAAAGTCTTTGATTTTGGTGATATAGTTCAGACAACCGAATTTGAAACTGAAGGCACCGGGGTTACCATTAGCCCAACGATCACTACGCTCGGGTTAACCTTCTCACGTCAGATGACCGATCGTATTTTCTTCGGCGCAAATCTGAAACTCATCTCTGAGAGCTTCATGAGAATGAGCGCCTCTGGTTTTGCATTTGATTTCGGAGTTCAATACATTAGCAGCTATGGCATCCGCATGGGATTAACTTTGAGCAACTTTGGATCGATGATGCAGTTTAACGGCGAAGATTTACAGCGAACAGTAGATCTTCCTTATGTGGAAGAGGGCACCGCACCCATCGATCTGAGATTGGAAGCACAAAAATTTGAGATGCCAAGTACTTTTGAAATCGGCATTGCTTATGACTATCGAGTTACGGATGAACATATTGTTACGATGGCTACCAATTACCGTAACCAGAACTTCGGCATGGATGTTATCGCTGGCGGAGTCGAATACGGTTTTAATGATATGTTTTTCATCCGGGGCGGATACGCCAATATGCCCGAAGGTTCGACTGATGAAAATATCTTCGGCTTTACTGCTGGAGCAGGCATAAAGTATAAGATTACAAATGCTTCCACCGTTAAGTTTGATTACGCTTATCGGGACACAAAATGGTTCAGTGCCAACCAGTGGTTTACGGTATCACTATCTTTCTAAGCGTGAACAAACATGCGTGAGACTTAAATAATCGAAAAGGATTGGCATCTGGAAAAAGGTGCTAATCCTTTTTCGTTTTTGAGATATAAAATTCAAGGTCATTTATTTAAACTGATTAATTTTTAACTACTAAGACACAAAGCATAAAAATTATAATAAATGTTTATTTTATACTAAAATAGGGTTAATTTTTCAGTGTTAAATCGTTGATATACTGATTCCATCGCTTGGAGCGATGGAATCAGTATGAAATTCTAACCCTTAATCGGTATATTAAAATTAGATTAAGGAATCTGAGTACTTGGTGTCTTTGTGGTTGAAATTTATTCTATTACTCCCCAAAACTTTGTTATTTTAACAAAAATTTTTTATAAGTCTCACGCAAAGTCGCCAAGCTCGCAAAGGAAAAAATA
>SMTZ1_10005778_pt1 | contig 12448 bp, 27 predicted proteins | sample DeeMarSWOR136_30_FD_25667 | JGI IMG/M metagenome (IMG submission 25667) | reverse complement strand
GAAAGTATGCCATATAGTATCCATGCTTATTATAATCAGGGTGGATGGACTGAATTTGAGGAATACGGTTTTCCAATAGTACCAGTAACAGCAAATACTTTTGTATATCAGTTATGTGCAATATATTCAGGTGCATGGAATGTGACACTTGTACAGGATACAACAGTTGTGGATAGTGCATGGTTCAATGTAACACCAAAAAGTGTTGATTATGTTCTTTTTACTTCTCCAAATCCTTCAAAGGTTGGTGAAAAGGTAAATATTTATGCTCTTTATAATCTTAGTGATTCTTATGCAGTAAGAGTAGAGGTTTTAACGGAATGGAAAAATTATCGTTTTGAAATAATAACAAAACAAAGCCTTAAACTTATAGGAAGTATTCATTTTATACTTGAAGATATTTATACTTTTGAGATGCAAAGAAGATATGATTCCAATTATACATGGAAAAATATTATAGACCATGTTCATATAGTTAGAAATAAGAATTATGAATGTTATATTAAACTTAAATATGAAAAACATAAACTTACAGTACCTCAAGAAATTACTTATCAGCATAACCATTTGGGTAATCCTGATGTTAGACTTGTTATAAATAATAGACTTTCAGGGATATCTATTTATGATAATAGTTATGGCACAATAAAATATCAATGCCCAGAACAAGGAAGTTATAAGGTTGGAATGGTAATTGTTGATAACGTGGGTGCATATTCTTGGTTGGTTGATAATGTTACATGGGTATGTGTTGATGATTCAGATTATGATGAACCTTCTATTTTACCAAAGGTTGACCCTGCAATTGGAATGTTAATGGGAAGTGTAATAATTTCTACTTTTGCCATGATGCCAATGATAGTTGCTTTACAACTTGGCAAATCACCGAAAGATATCCCTCCACTCGTTTATGGTTTTACTACTGCAACAGGTCTTGGTGTTGCTGTTATTCTTGGACTTATTGGTGCATGGTTGGTATTTGTATTTCTTGCAGTGGGTATTATTGTATCTGCTATAACGTATTTCCAGAATAAAGGGGGTGGATAGATGACAGCAATAATGGAACATAGAGTTCCTATAATGGTTGTTTGTATTATTCTTCTTGTGAGTATAAATTTAACATATGTTATGGTTGTTGTATCAGCACCAATTAATGATGTTGAACTTGATAATGTAATGTACACAAGAAGTGAATTAGAAGAACAATTTAAAGAATTAAAAGAAGATGGTGACCAGTACTGGGAGGATGTACTTGCACCACAAATTGCAAGTTTTGATATAACAAGAGCACAAGCAGAGGATATTTTTTATTCAAAATTTGGTTACCACTATGGAGAATTTCAAGCATCTCGTTGGCAGTTTGAGGAACATCTTAAAGGTGAATATACATCTGTTGGTGACCAAATGTGGATAAAAACGTCAGAACTTAGTCAGGAAATGATTGATTCTCTTAATGAGGGGGGTATGCCGACAATCGTTAATGTTTTCTTTGTTCTTTTTAATATTATTATTGCATTGGTTCTTGGGATTATCGTATGGTCATTTGTCTATGATGGTCTTTCACTTATCCCATTTGTTGGTAAATAGGTGATAAAGAATGATGTCTAACCGATTTTTCAGAAACAGTTTAATCATTATCGGGATAATATTTATTATTATATTTGGTTTTATAGATATTGTAACAAGTGATTGCCCTCTTTGTGATGATTGCCAAACATGGCAGAATAATTATGGTAATTTAACGGTTTGCCCGAAAATATGTTATAATGCTATTCATCAAAAACAATATTGGTATTTATTTTCATATGTTACTCAAGAGATAGATATTGTTTTCAGGTTTAATTTTAGTCTTACAAGAGGGGGTCTTTATTTTTGGAACGGTAATAACTATATAAAAGTAAACATTGAGCATCTGGAATATAACGATTATCATTATTATTTTTATACAGGTTTTAATGTTAATGAGGGTCAAAATTATTCAGGTTATTGGTATTATGATGTCCCTATGGGGTCTGTTGGCAAATGGGATATGTATATAAAACTTTCATCTGACCCGATAGGCACGTGGCGGATACATCTTGACCCATACTGGGATAGTGATTATAATAGTAGATATAATCTATATGTTAACAGTTCACAGGTAGATAATGATTTGGCAAACTTTCCAGTAAGGGTTTATATAAATGGAAATACAAATATTGGTAATGTATGTCAAAATGATTTAGATGATTTGGTTTTTGTGGATACAACCAATACAACAGTTTTTAATTATGAGCTTGAAAATTATAGTTTTGATGGTAATAAACTTTATGCAAATTATTTTGTAAATATTACAAGTGTAAGTTCAGGTAGCGATACTCATTTTAATCTTTATTATAATAATAGCGGTGCGGTTAGTCAGGAAAATTCCACAGGTGTGTGGGATAGTGATTATCTTGCGGTTTTTCACATGGGTGATAGTGATGACCAAATAACAGATAGTACAGATTATGACAATGATTTTACTGAAAGTAGTTCTCCTAATTATCAACAGTATGGTATAAGTGGTTATAGTGTTAGATTTGACGGTACAGATGATTATTTTGAAAACAATGTACTTGATTTGACGGAAGAAGAAAACTTGAGTTTTGAATGTTTTTATAAACCTGATTACGTGACGGGCAACAGTAATTATTTTATTTTTTCTAGTAAATATGATAACAATGATAATATAAGATTTGTTTACCATGCTGATTTAAATGATTGTGGTAACATTTGGATTTTTGACGATGGAGTAATAGATGGGGGTGATGTTTACGGTCATACTATGTCGACTGATAACTGGTATCATTATGCTGTTAGCTCTACAAATTCGGGGTCAGGTTTTGTTTATGGTTTTTTTAATGGTGTAAAAGAGTTATCAGATAATAGTGTTGATTTTGATTATAACGGACTTGATAATAATCACCGCATAGGTTGTCGCTATCTTGAGAATCCCAGTGTGTATTTTGATGGTTTTATTGACGAAATACGCTTATCAAAAACGGCACGTTCAGACAGTTGGATTATATCAACATATAATACAGTATATAATTATACTGGTGTGGATAGTTTTATAATTTGGGGTGACTCAACAGACCTTTACCATAAGCCTAATATAGTTGTTTCAAATGTTTTTCCAAAAAATAATAGTTACTGGTGCAGTAATATTATTAACCTTACAAATATAAGTGTGAAAGTTGAAAACCCTTATGGTACAAGTTTTAAAGTTGAAATAACATTTTTTGATAATTATTTCGTATGGGACAATGTTTATAATGATACTTATAATGTCAGTCTTACAGATATAAACAATTTTCCTCTTGGGACAACCAATTATACATGGATTCTTAATGTGTCTGCTTATTATTGTGTTCCAGCGGGGGGTGACTGTTTTTATAATGGTAGTTTTAATTTTGATGTTTGTTGGGAATCCCTTATTTATATGCAAGTTGTGAATCTTGAGGAAGGTACTGATGATATTTGGTCATATATAGGCGGTGCTTTTTCTCTTGATGAAACAACAATAGGCGTTATCCTTTTAATCTTTCTAATGTTCCTTGCTGAAAAAAGAGAAGATGCCATTTATTATCTTCTTGTTTCAATCCTTGCATTACCATTAGGTGTATATTTGTTATACAGCCAAACGGTCATGTTCGATATATTTTTGGGTCTGGTTGCAATCCTTATAAGTGTTTATTATGTTTATTTATTCCTATATTATTCATTACGTTTTGCAGGTGGTAAAAATAAAAGGTGAAAAAAGACATGGTGAAAATAAAAATAAAAAGAAAAAAAGTACAAAAAGGTGAAAAAATAATACCAGAAGAAAAAGATACAGTTATACCAATTCGTGGTGGTACTGGTATCCTTGCTGTAATTCTTAGGGAAAATAAGAGTTGTACTTGGAAATGGTTACCATATGATTTTGAGCATTTTCAAGTTGGTAAGCATACTTATTTTAAAGAACCAAAGGGAACTTATCTTTCTGAAAACAATATTCTTCTTGCTATTTATATAGAGGGTATTAGTATTCCTGTTAGTCATCAGTATATAAAAAAAAAGATGGAAGAAAGAACATACGTGGATACTTTTGGAGAAAGAAAAACAGTTAGTGTACCAGTTATTCAGAACATCAAATTTGATTCTGAAGTTGTTGATATGCTTTTGAACCGTAACCTTGCTGATGAATTTCTTAAAGAACCACCAAGTGGTATGATAATGATTGTTCTTATATTTGTGGTTATTACTCTTGCTATGAGTATTGTTAATATTGGTTTAAAATTTTTATAGGTAGGTGAAAAAAATGGGAAATGAAAGACCGAGTGCTGTACTTGATGATATACAAAAAGAAGAAAAAGAAGTATCTGATTTCAGCAAAGTAGTAGATATTTTATTAAACGATAAATATAAGAGAAGAAAAACTATTCTCAATAATACACAAGTTGCATACATTACTAGTCTTGATGTAGTTGCACAAATCTATGATATAACATTTCTTAAACATTGGGTAAACGGTTATGCTGAATGGAGAACCTCTGGTGATAATGGAAAAGGCAGACAGGATATTGTTGATATAAGCAAATTCCATTATGATGAACTTCAAAAAAGAGATGACCAATTACTTGGTTTATTGAGGAATAAGTGATGAAAGAAGAAAAACCTTCAGATTTGTTTATTGCTGAATTAAAAAGAGAGGGTCGTGAACCAACACGTGAGGAACTTAAATTGTTGGGTCAAATGATTCTTGATGAAAAAAAATGGGCAATAAAACAAAAACTAAGTAAAATAAAAAAAATATTTGTTAGAAAAAAAATAGAAAGGATGTGAAAAAAAAATGGGAAAATATAGAAAAGTTACAAAAGGCAGGTATAAGGGGTTGTTCGTTAAAAAAAATAAGAAGGGTTATATAACATCTGTGTTTAATCCAAAAGGAAAACTTAAACACGTTGCTATATCACAACGTGGTAACTATTCAGGTTTTACTGCACATTATGTTACCAAACCATACAGAAAGGTTGCAAGAAGTAAAAATGCAGAGGGAATGGCTGGTAGACTTGCTAAGAAAGGACATAGGATAGTAACCTTTTGGGATTAAAAAGAGGTAGAAAATGAAAAAGAAAACAAAATATATAAAAATAAAAAAAGCAAAATATACACAGAAAAGCCCATTTCGTTATGTTAAACTTACTACACCCCCAAATGCCAAAACAGTTTTTGACAAAGTTAAATGAACAAGCCATATTGGAATAATGTACTAAAAAACTGGTTTAATCTAACCGAAAACAGTAGAGTAATCTATTACAGAAATCCAAATGATTGCAGTACATTCCAATATGAACATACAGATGGAAACACAGAGGGTCTTGTTTGGGGAAAACGTAAAGACAGCACAAAAAACTGGATAAGAATATGCAAAGTCTTATTTATGAATGGTATTATATTCTTTGTTGATGGGATAAGAAATACAATAGTAAGTCTTATAGCATACATAAATTATGTGGATATGCCATTATTCATATGTTATATAGTGTTTGCATTTTTTATGTATCAAATGATTTTCTATTTTTCAGGTGTGGGGGTGTTCCCATTATCACAAAATTAGTGTTGCTTTATGATATGTGGGTAATATTTGTATGTCTTTATTTTATTGGTAAATGGTTGATGAAAAAATGATGGATACTCTTATTCTATGGTTAGGTGTACCACTTATGATGTTATATTTATTATATAAGATTGGTGCATTAAAGATGCTTGATAAAATATTAAAGAAAGTCGGAAAAAAAAACAGAAGATAAAATGATAATAGGCGTTGAAGGTTCAATGGGAAGTGGGAAAACACTACTTATAGTCAGGTATTTGTTAAAGGATTTTAGTAATGGTCATAAAATATTTGCCAATTTCGGATTAAGAAAAATAGACTATGAACCATTAAACGTCATGGAACTCATGGAAAACAATGAACTTCAGGATGTGAGTGTAGGAATAGATGAAATAACGGTTTTTCTTGATTGCAGAAAATCCAGTTCAAAAATGAACCGATATATTAGTTATTTTATCCTACAAACAAGAAAACGAAATGTAAACCTTTACTATACCACACAAGCATTATCAATGATAGATAAAAGACTTCTTGAACATACAGAGTTTCAAATAACCTGTGAAAAAATTTATAACCATAAACAAGAAATAATACCAGATTGGCGACATTATACAATATTTGATTGCAGGGATATGAGAAGTATTAGAAACATAAAAATAACACGTTTTAATATGGATATTTCAAAATATTATGATTTCTATGACACAAATGAAGTTATACTTCCACCTATTTAGTATAGGAAGTGTTTTATTATTTATTTCAATTATTATGTTATTTCATCATTATTATATGTTTGTTGATTTATCCCCCGAAACGTCAAATCTTTATATAATTGGTATAAAACCTATTGTTGAACCATATGAGCCTTTTGTTATTACTTCTTTTTGGATTCATTTTTCTGCATTAGGAATATGCTGTATTATTGTTTCAATGTTTTTTGAAGATTTTTTATTCTACATGGAAAATATTAGACCACTCAAAAAGATGTTCAAATAGATATTTATTTATATATCCAAATATATATATAAAAAAATATACTTTTATAAATCCCAAACCTTTAAAAGCATATAATACTTACTTAAATGGCAGGTTGGGAATATTAATATAAAAGATACTAATATAAAAAAGGGAGAATTAAACAAAAAGATACATAATTTGTATCTAAAAGCAGAACAATTAAGAAAACTAAGAAAAATAACAAACGAAATTGCGTGTTCTGGTGCATATGGTGATAAAAATATGGAACTTCAAATGATGAACTTTGAAAAAAACAAAGTTCCTGAATGGGAAAAAGAGATAATTATTAAAGTATGGGAATACAAAAAAAAACTTGCACATGACCTTTGTAAAGAGTTGGGGGGGTTAATAAATGGAGAGGAATCTTAAATGTTGTTATGGTATATCTTCTTTTGCACATGGAAAGGATAAGCATATTTTTATGATGGATTTTGATAATGTTTCTTTTTGGGCAATTATTGAAGATTTAAAAAGGATACAACATTTTTATAATCTATCTGATTTATATATAATAAAATCAACAAATGGATGGAATGTTCTTTCTTTTGACAAACTTAACCTAAAAACAATATATGAGGTAGGTATTGACAGTATTCTTACAGACCGTGATTTTGTGTTATATGGTTATGATAGGGGATATTATGTTCTAAGATTTGATAAAGATAAAAAACTTGAAAAAATCCTTAAATCAAAATATAATGTACATGAAAAATCTCTTGCTCACAAAGAATTTATTGAGTTTTTTTTTGATATAGTAATAGAGCATGATGACCTTTTTGATAAAAACCAGAAATTTGATATAATCCAATATCCTTCTGATAAAAATGGATACCATGAGGTAAAAAAATGGTAAAAAGATATAATCATGTAAAATTAATAAATGAAGGTTGTATTGATTTAGATAGTGATTTTACTGTAGAATATGGAACAGAAATACCAGATTGCTTTACTATTAAAGATGTTTATGGAAAGTATTTTTTTATTCCAATAACAAGTATTTTATATTTTTATTATGATGAAGGGTGATATAAATGACACCTAAACAATGGATAAGATATGTAAAAAAACTTGAAAAAAACAATAAACCAATATGTGATGGTATAACAGAAGAACCAATGGGTATTATGAATTTGCTTTATCCTTTTATCATTCTTACAGGTTTTTGGGTTATCTGGAGAGTTGCTTTAAAGATTGTTAGTTACAAAAGAGGGGATGCAAATGACAAATGACCGTTTCAGAGATGCGTTAACAATTGATGCGTCAGACCTAAAAAAAGCAAAAACAAAAGGTGCTATGGGAACACTTATGAGAATAGCAGGATATAGAAGGGAATGTTATGACCCGAAAACAGGCAAAAAGGTAAAATGGTCACAAAGATTTGAAAAGGATTATAAAGTCAGAAAAGTAGACCCATCCCAAGAACAATTAAAATTTGCATGGAGTTTTATACATGAAGGTCAACAGATGATAGATAAAAAAGAATATTTTGAGATAGAAGAATACAAAAAACGTTATGTCAGACGTGCAACAGAAAGTTTTTATTACAAAGGAAAACTCTATAAAAAGGGTCAGTTTCTCCCAAAGGGGGTACAAGATTGAAAATAGAAAACAAAAAAAGATTAAGCATGATATACGGTTTTATATCAATGTTTATCTGTGGGATATTTGCTATTTTTATTATAAGGGATAATTATATAACTATCCCAAATCTTTTAAATGTTATTATTTGGGGTGGTCATACTTTTATGGCGATAAGATTGTTCTCTAAATATGATTATAAAATATTAGAAGAAAAATATAAAAGTGAGGTATTGAAATGAATTTGTTTAAAGCACAAAGAATAATAATAAAATTAAATAAACATATGAAGAATAATCATAGACTTAAACAGCATATGGATATTTGGTTAGAAGAAGAATTTGGAACAGATGATGAAAACGAACTATTAAGAAATCTTAAAAATAATCCAAAAGGGATTATAACAATAGCAGAACATTATGACAAAATCAAAGATAAATATTAAAAAACAATACCAAGAATTATATAATATGATATATATGAGATGTGATAATATGGAACAAACAAAATTAGTAGATAAATTAGAGCAGATGGAAAAAGCATTAGATGAAGGTTATAGTGGTCTTATAACCAACATTGAAGAAACCACGAACGAAGAATATTTTGGAGAAGAAACAAAGGGAACTTATACCCAAAGAAAAGGTTTAAAGATTTCTGTTAAAATTGATTCTCCAGAAGGTGCAGAATTTGACCAGTTCTTTGCATTTCCAAAAATTACAGGATTAAGGCAGAGCAACATTGGTCTTTTCAAAAAACGATATGGCAGTTTTCCAAAGAAAGGATTAAAAGTTGATGTAATAATCAATGAAGATGGTTTTTTCAGGGTAGTCATATAAACTACAAAAGCAGTGGGATAAGGTAATATTTATGTATGAAAATTTAGTATGCGAACTGTTTTTTTCATATCTTTTTCTTCTTCCTCTTAAATTGAGGTTTGCCTTATCCCCTGTTATTTTTACACAAAACATTTAAATAATAGTAACAACAAAGGTATAATGAGATTATGTTAGGATATGGTTATTAAATGATAGGTGAATAAAAATGAAGTGGTTTAATATAATGGGTCTAATTGGTTTAATTATGTCTATAATATTTTGGATTAATCATTCTTTTACTGATTATTCAGCAGGTATTCTGATTTATAATGGTTTTATCCCTGAAGGTTGGGATGTGCTTTTTTTGATTGTTCCCCTTTTTATGTTTCTTATTTATATAGGTGCTATGATTGAAAATGGTATAAAATTAAAACATAAAGGTGGATAAAAATGGATTATGAAACATTCTATATAATAGTAATGGTTTTTTCTGCTTTAACATTTACAATTTGGTATTGGTTCTTTGGAGATGAAATATTAAATTAATATAACAATCTTTAGGAGGTTGAAATATGTATAGAACAAAAAGAAAGTCTTGTAAATGTTGTTTAGGAACTGGTGTACAAACAAATAAAGATGGACTTAGAATCCCATGTCCATTTTGTGCAGGAACTGGTTATGCAGATGAACCAAGAATAAAATGGCAACCAAGATTATAAATTAAAAACTAAAGGTGAATAAAAATGAAGGATATATTTACATTTATTCAATTTAATATATTTTGTTGGTTGTTGATATGTGCTGGTTTTCTTTTGATAATTGTTGATTATCCACCAGAGGGTGATATAGTAGGAGCGTTTGGAAGTGGATTTTTTTTAGCAATTTGGTGTAGTAATTTAAAAGATTATAAATTAAAAGAGGTAGGTAAATGAATAAAAAAGAATGTTTTGGATGGTTCTATTTTATTCTTATGTGCTTTTCAGTAGTATTATATTGTTTATTTATTTTATCTTTATTGATTATTGGTGTGTATGTATGAATGATAAATTAAGAGGACAAGCAAATGAATAAAAGAATTAACTTTAAAAGATATATTGATAGACCAGATATTATAAAAGTTTTAAATGAGAAAAAAGAACATCTTGGAGATATTGAATATAATCATGGTTGGGAATGTTATGTGTTTCAACCAGAAATTGCAATTGAATTTTCTTATGATTGTTTACAAGAAATTATAGATTATATGAAAAATTTAAATTAATTAGCAAAGGGAATCAAGATGGAAAAAAGTAAAACCCAATATTGGATAGATGAACTAAAAGAATCTTATCGTAATTATGCTGGGAGATATTTTACTGATAAAGAATGTAAAGAAATTCTTGAGTTATTGATTGAAAGTGAATATCATAAGAAAAAAATAAATTAAAATAACAATCTTTATTATAAATACTTTAAATACTATAAGGGATATAAAATGACAAGTAAAACAGCATTAATAATGAACAGTAAATTTTTTTTCTTATCTTTAGTTTTTATCTTTGTTACAATTATAATAATAGTTACCTTGTTATTTTAACAAAATGACAATATGCCAAGAAAACTATAAATAACAGAACAAACAACAATAAGGATGGGTGGAAAAATGAACCGTGAAATAATCGGTATGTTAATGGTGCTATCTGCAATAACATTGATGGTACTGTTAGCATTTTATTTTAGGCAGGTGATACCGTGAAAATATGCCCATTTATGTCAACAAAACATGATAAGCAAGAGTGTATTGAAAGCGATTGTGCTTTATGGGATGGTTTTGCATGTTCAAAAAAAGAAGTTTAAATAACAAGGGTGTTTCTTCTGTTGTTGGTTCTTTAATGATGATAACAATAGTTGTAACTTTTTTTAGTATACTTACATTATACCAGAATACAGAAATGAATAAAATGAGGGAACTAATACGGTTTATGAATGATATTAATTTTGAAGTGACAGAAATACCAATAAATGAAGATGTAACACCAACTGGTTTTGACCCTAACATAAAAAACAATAATCTCCCACAAATAATGTGTGCATATCCTTATGATAAATGGGGAATACAAAAACCAATAGAATTTATGCCAAATTGTACAATACATCTTTATGATATTGACCCTTTTGATGAACATAACATAACTTTTTATTATAGACTTCCTAATGTTTCAGGTATTGACAGGTGGCAGTTTGGTGCTTTTCTTCATTTACCTATCGGTGAAACTGTTGCAACATGGCAATATGCTTTTGCGATTGACCCAAAAGAAACTTATCAGTGGATGGTAGATATTGATGATGGTCATAGTAGTATTTCAGAAATCTATGCGTTTAAAACGAGGGGTTTATGATGCCATGCTATAATTGTTATATTGACCAATTGCGAGATGCTTATAAATTCTACCATGACGAATTTCAAAAAACAAAAGATAGTAAACTAATTAGAAGCTGGATAGGTATGCCAAAAGAACTTGCATGGAATTGTGCAAAAAAAGAACTTGATTTGGTGCATGAATGAAACTGTTTACAAAAGTAATACTTATTCTTCTTCTTATTATTTTTTTAGTTGTTATTTATGCTCTTTTTAAACTTATTGCCCTTCTCAATAATCTAACAAATTTCAATATATAAAAAGATATACAAAAATATATATATTTGGATATTTTGAAGTCGTTAACTTTATAAACCATCTTACTATTATTATATTGGGTAGATAAAAATGAAGTGGTTGAAAACTGGCATATGTATATGTATTATGATGCTATTGCTTTCAACAGTTACAGCGATACCCATAAATAATGGGAATATCCATACAGACAAAGAAAATGAATTAAATAATATAATAGATAATTATCTAAAAAAAGAGTTTAAAACCTCTTTTATTAAAAAAATATTCTATAAACTAATTGATTTTGTTGGTATAAACAGTTTACTTGGTGGCTGTGATATAATACAGGAATGTAATAATTATTATAACAATGAAACGGTGCAATATGCAATAGGTCAGACAAAAAGGGATATTAAAACAGAACTATCAAAATATAATAATTATACTGAATTAAAAGATTTTTTTGACCTTGATGAAACCTTTGACCTTAATAATATTTATCTAAGAATAAAAAGTCTTTCACCTTTAACTGTTCTTAATGATATACATGATTTGTTAAAAATCCCAAAATCTGTTGATGAATATGAAAATAAGCATACTGAAAAACTTGAAGAACTTTTAACATTATGGTATTATGATAACTATGAATTAAACCAATATGATACTATTGATTTGATATGTAATAGGATTGCTCAAATATCTCTTTTATGGGTCGTTCCTCTTACTATTTTGTTTGGTATTACTGGTTTGTTGGTGGCATCATTTATAACGTATGTGTTCTTT
>SMTZ1_10005777_pt1 | contig 12452 bp, 10 predicted proteins | sample DeeMarSWOR136_30_FD_25667 | JGI IMG/M metagenome (IMG submission 25667) | reverse complement strand
AATTATTCAAGCTTTTTTGATATATGGAATGATAATAGTCGGTGATCCATTAGATGCTACTGGTCATTATGGAGTTGCCTGTACTAAAGCTCCTGATGAAAATACCAAAAAAAATGCCATAAAACTTGGAAGAAGGGTAGCTTTACTTGTAAAAAAATTAAGAAAATAATGGTTTTTTATAGATTTGTAAAAAAATATTTTTTTTTTTAAATATTTTTTTTGTCTTACTTTTTACGTTAATTGACGAATTAAATTACCCTAATATTTAAAATTAGTATAACTTCTATGTTATCTTGAGATGAATAAAGAACTCATTGTTTCGATTTCAATTGTATTTTTATTTATGGCCTTAGCTATTGTCCCTGAAGGATATAGTATCACTTCGACTTTTAGAAAGATTAATAAGAAACCCCCAATAAACCCAGAAGATGACGGTGATCATTATCCATGTGGATACGAATTCTGGTGCTATCATGCTTGTCTACTACTAGAGGATGGTCAACATTGGGATGCAACAGCTTCGTTTGTCTATTTTATGAATAAAACAAAGGATGGATATGATCCAGGATTATCTTTTTTAAGGGTTAGACATTGGAACAGACAAACTGAAGAATGCTATGATTATCTTCGAGTAGATGACTATCCCGGGACTTTTCAGACTGAAAAAAATAAAGTTAATCTAACCTATGGTAACAGTTATGCACAAGGTCTATATCCTGATTATTATTTTCACTGTGAAGATTTAACACACAATATAATACTTGACCTATACTTACAATCGATTTCATATCCCACTTGGGTGCTTGAAGAGGTAACAAATGGGAACGTTCCTTGGATTTTCAGTGGAACCGGAAGAGCATATTTTATACCTGTAATTAATGCTATGGGGACCATTGATATAAATGGGACAATCTATAATTTTACAGGGCTCGCCTATTTCGAGCATGATTTTGCTGATATAAATTTCGGGAATCCATTTGTAATTTATTCATTAAAAGAAGCAATAACAGGAATAAGGTTGATGATAACGGGAGCTAAATGGTTGTTATCTCAAAATCTACAAAATAGATGGAAAATATTAACTGAATTACATATAAGTAATGATTACCTCTTAGGTTGGACATGGAGTTGGGTTGCATTTGATAACGGTTGGAGTATTGTTATTTTCAGACCAACTATATTGGGTATTGCTGAAGGATATGTACCAATTTTTTTATATTTCACAAAAGCTGGAATAAATTATTCAGAGATAGGATATGTTTATTGGAAAAATAAAAATGAAAATTATATTGAACGAGTTGATATCTTTATACCAATTGATTTTGAAATTACAGCTCATATAGATGACATTGAGTTTAATATATTATTCAACTGTACAACAGAAATAACAGAATTGTATACCAAGGATCTCGTACCATATTCAAGTACCGATTTATCATGTTCCTTTTATTGGTGTGGAACTGTAGAAGGTTATTACAAAGATAAAGCCTCAAATATTCCACTTTCAGGGACATATGGTATGGAACAATCAAGAATATTGACAAAGGCAAAACATCGCTCAAGAGATATAGAAATCATTTTACCTCCAGATGGACTTGGATTTAGAATTAAGACGACCTCCCATCTTATAGGATTCGAAAGATATTTTGAAATAATGGTAAGACCCCGCCTTAAAATAGATTTCTATATTAGGCCTGCTCCATAAAAAATAGGTTAGATATTTGGTTTATTTATATCTTAAAAAGTAAAATATTACAGGTTTTCCAAAATGGTTTCATTTATAGTAGTATATTAAGTAGAAATGTTATCTAAATATCATACATTTCTATCAAATTTAAAATAAATTTAAGAAAAATATTAATAATATAAAATCATGTTGGTATATAATAACATATTGTTTATCGGGGTATAAATTTGGTATTAAATGTGTTTAAAAAAGCCTCAATTTTTGCAATAGTTCTTCTGTTTTTTGGATCAAGTTTTGTACCCTTAGCAACAACTGTAACTTTACATAAAAACAACCAAGATAAAATGATAGAAGTTTTTGATTCTAGTAAAAGGTCTAATGTATTAAAAATTAAAGATATCCAAGATGGTTTTGGTATAACCTTTTTGTTATCAAATGAGGGGGATACCACAATTTTTAACATTACAATAAATATAGATGCTTTTGGTAATTTTATAAAGATTATATCTCCCAATTTAATTCATATATCAGAACTTAAACCTGGACAATTCACCAAGTTAAGAATAAAATTATTAGGTATCGGGTTTGGAGAACCTGTAGATTACACTAGAGTTAAGATCAAGATAACAGCACCTAATATAAAAAGCATGGAGCGAATAATCCTTTTAAATTTAATTGGTCGTTTTGTTAAAATAATTACTATGTTTATCAATGACGAAGAATCATTTGAAGGTTACACACTATTTTCTCCATTATATTATTTTAATACTTATTTAATTAACAATAAGGGAGATATTGTTAACAAATGGAAGAGTAATTATATACAAAGTCTAAAATGTTATCTCTTAGAAAATGGTAATCTTTTACGTGCTTGTCTTCCTAGAATTAATCCATATATACCATGTGGTGGTATGGGAGGACGTATTGAAATGTTTAACTGGGATGGTGACCTAATTTGGGAGTTTGAATATTCAAACAATCAACATTGCCTAAATCATGGATTTGAGGTATTGCCGAATGGCAATATTCTTATGATTGTTTGGGAGATTAAAACATATTCTGAAGCTATTGGAGAAGGAAGAAATCCTTTCACAATACCAGGGGGAGTATTATGGCCAAGTTATATTATTGAAGTAGAGCCAACATTTCCAAGGGGTGGTAATATTGTTTGGGAATGGCATGTCTGGGACCATTTAATACAGGATTATGACTCTAGGAAAAACAACTATGGTAATGTTAAAAATCATCCTGAGCTGATTGATATTAATTATGTTGGAATTCCTTTGGGTTATATTGACTGGAATCATATAAATTCACTTGATTACAATGAAGAACTTGATCAGATACTTATTAGTTCAAATATACAAAATGAGATTTGGATAATTGACCATAGTACTACCACAGAGGAGGCTGCAGGACACTCTGGAGGTAGATATGGGATGGGTGGTGATCTTCTTTATCGATGGGGCAATCCTCAAATATATAGAGCTGGAACTTCAGATGATCAAATGCTTTTTGGACAACATGATGCTCAGTGGATAACGCAGGGATGTCCCGGTGAAGGACATATTACTATTTTTAATAATGGTCTTCTTCGTCCAGAACTGACTTATTCATCTGTTGATGAAATAGTACCACCAGTTGATGAAAATGGTAATTACTATTTGGAACCTGGTTCTGCTTATGGTCCAAAAGAACCTATTTGGAGTTATACTAGTGAAGATTTATCTGATTTTTATTCTCCTCTTATGTCTGGAGCTCAACGACTACCTAACGGTAACACTCTCATCTGTGATGGGATAAAAGGTGTTTTCTTTGAGGTAACAACTGATAAAGAAATTGTTTGGAAATATAACTGTCTATTATATCCAAATTTTTTTAAACAAGTTACAAAAGTCAATCGTTATCCGCTAGATTATCCAGGTATAAGAGATATTTCTAAGAATAAAATTAACATTGATGATGAAGCTAAATATCTGGATGTATCAGATTTATAAGATATTAACACAAAATTAGATAATAGTCTTTTTTTAGCGAAGGAAATTTAAGGTCTAATAACGAATTTGAAATCAAAAAACATTGATAATAAATAATTTTGTTTGTTTTTTCTTCTTATAATGTTAAATAATGTATGCAGATGGATATGCATCCACAAATTATATAAAACTCAAAAACATTTTTCTATTCAAAGCAGGATATTATAGATTTATAGATAAAAAAGGATTGGTGAGACTGATGGGATGTGAGTTCAAAACTAAAGTTAAGTTGGACCATATTCAGGATTTTGAGATGATGTTTGAGAGGATGAAAATTGATCGTCCTCGTGAGGCTGCTGTATATTATGTCACACTTGTCATCGATTGCCCAAAAGAATTTTCTGATTTTTTAAAAGTTGCAGAGGAATTTGCAAATATTACTAGGCGCCCTCTAGAAACAGGTCGTGCTTCTCTTTTAAGAAATGGTATTATTGCAAAAGTTTTATTTGCAAATGAGACCAATCAAGACTTTGGAAGAGAAAGCTATTTACCAGCCCACCCTAGAGCTATTTGGGAAGATGTAAAAAGTGAATTAAAACAGGTAATTGCTAATGATACATATAATGTAATTGAGAACCGTATAAATGAATATACAAATTATTATACTAGTAATTTTGAAAAATATGGCATCAAACTTAAAAGAAATGGTAATGTTACACTTCAATATAGTGGAAAATGGATATTATACAATGTTCTAAGCAATTGTTTAGATAATAACAATGGACTTAAAATGCAGGTAGGCGGAGAAAAATTTTTTGAAGATCCTTTTATAAAATACTTTAAAAAATTTTTAGATCTTGATACTAAAATTCAGTTAATAGTAGATAACACAACAAATATGGAAGCAATAAAAAAATTAACTGAAACATATGGCGATAAACTTCAGGTAAGATATTTTACAGAAGATGTTTCAGGTACAATGCGTAACTTCGTATTTGGTAAAGAGATAGCAGTAAATGGTATAAAGATACTCCCGGAAACAAGTAGTGAACCTTCATATGTAGGAACTGCATATGTAAATCTACAGGATATAGAAGTCTTGGACTATAAATTCAACAACCTCTGGGATCTTGCTAAACCATTAAAATCAAAATAAATTTTTTTTATCTAAATCGTGTTGTTTCAAGATTATGAAGGGCTATTGTGTTAACATTATATCTTTTGTGAACCGTGGATGAGATGTCCAGACATTTTGATTCCTCACCATGTCCAAAGATAATTCTCTCTGGACGAGGAGACATATTATTGATGTAATTTAATAATTGTCTACGATCACTATGGCCAGAAAATCCATCACAGGTTTCAACCCTCATTTTCATCTTGATATTTACGATATTTCCACCGACATTTAACGGTATTTCTTCCCATCCCTTTTGTATTCTTTTACCAAGTGTACCTTCAGCTTGATAGCCAACAAATGCTATTGTGTTTTTTTTGTCCTGTGCCCATTCTTTGAAATATTCCATAACAGGACCGCCATTCATCATACCACTTGTTGCAAGTACAACACAAGACTCTGGATGATTACTCAAGATATCTTGTCTCATCTCATTACTATCAACACGCTTAAAAATATCTGATAAGAGTGGATTTTCACCTTGTTGGAAAATTTGAGCTCTTAGTTTGTTATTAAGATATTCGGGATATGCAGTGTGAATAGCTGTAGCTTCCCATATCATACCATCAAGATACACTGGGATTTTAGCTATCTTTTTTGTTTTCACAAGGTTTTCAAGAACAATCATAACCTCTTGGCTTCTACCCACTGCAAAAACGGGAACTAGGAGTTTTCCTTTTTTCTTCATAGTACTTTGAATAATATCACTTAAACGCTCTGTTGCATCTTGCCTACTTGGTTGAAAATCCTCTTTACCACCATACGTTGATTCCATAAAGATTGCTTCAAGACGTGGGAAACGATTAATAGCAGGATTAAAAAGCCAAGTTCTTTCATATTTAACATCTCCACTGAAAGCAATATTATAAAGTCCTTCTCCAACATGAAAATGAGCAATTGCAGATCCTAAGATATGACCTGCATTATGAAAGGTAAGCCTTACATCAGGTGTTATATCTGTAGTATCTCCATAATCAATGGTAATACAATGTTTAATCATATCACGAATATTCTCAGCAGAATAAGGTATCTTTTTTGCATCAGCAGCTGCGACCTTAAGATAGTCCATCTGAAGAAGGGTACTCATATCTCTTGTTGGAGGTGTACAATAAACAGGACCATCATAACCATATTTGTACAACAATGGTATAAGTCCAGAATGATCAAGGTGAGCATGGGTGACTACAACTGCATCAAGAGTTTCAAATGGTAATACCTCGGGTAGATGAAGATAAGGTGTGGCACTTTCAGATGAAACATCTACACCACAATCTATTATGATCTTGCTATCTTGTGTATGTAGAAGACTACAGGATCTTCCAACCTGTCTGAATCCCCCAAGAGCTGTTACTCGAACAAACTTTTCACCGTTAGATACACCTCTGTGCAGTCTCCTACCGACCTTACGTAGAATTTCCTTACGTTCTTCACTCATTGATCTGAGATAACCTCTTATCTCCTTTACTGTCTTGGATTGAATTGGAGGAGTTCTAACAATTTTTGGAGACCAATTAATGGTTTTTCTAATTTTATTAAGCAATGATCCTTGTTTACCAATTGCAACACCAGGTTTAACAACTTCAATTGTTACCTCTCCAACCTCTGGTAAAAAGTAGATATTGGTTATATCTGCATCCTTTGGAATTATTTCTTTTATCTTTTTTTCGGCTGTCTCAGTGTTAGTAATAACAGATGCATCAGGTCTTACTGCAATACGTTTCTGAAGCATCTTAGCAAGTTGTTTGATGAGCTCTTCATTCTTTGCAAATTTGTCTGGATGTTTTGTATATATAACAACTAGAGCTCCTTCGAACTCTACATCTGTAACATCGATACTTGGCGGAATGACTCCTCTTACCTTACCTTTAATTTCTCTTAAAACATCATCTATAGGCATTTTTAACCTTCTATAATTCTTTTATAAATCTGAATTAGTAATTGTACTTTAAAGAAATAATATTATTTTGTATTTCTACTTTGCAAGCTTTTCAATACGTTTTTTTATTTCCTCTTCAGGAACTTCTTTGAATCCATCTTTTGTTATAACAGCAATATTTATATCTCCACCTGATGCTGAGTCTCTATTTTTTGCAGCAGTAATTGCCCTAATAGCAATATCAATTGCAGAATCTGTAGATAATCCTTCTTTATAATTATCTTCTAAAACACCATAAACATATGGTGATCCTGAGCCACCTGCTGTATAATTATCAGGTATTGCTCCCCCTGCGGCATCAAGGGAAAAGATATGTCCCCCACTATTATCAAATCCTCCAAGGATTAATTGGACATAATACGGAAAAAATTTCCTCTGATTTAAAATATTTGACATAAGTGTGGCTGCACTTCTTACAGGCATTTTCTGATCTCGTTTAAGTCTATATAGATTAGCCTCTGCGTTCAAATATCTAGCTAGAATTTGTAAATCACCAACTAAACCAGCTGTTGCTAATGCAAGATGCTCGTCAATTGGATAGAGTTTCTTTGTTGTTTTATGAGCTATTAAAGTGCCCATTGTTGCTCTTGTTTCAGTTGCCATTACTACTCCATCTTTACATACCATACCTAGTGTAGTTGTTCCAGTTTTAGTTACATCTTTATCTGTCATAATAACTCCTCAAAATTAGGAAAAACACGACTTAGAATATTATAACCTTTATATATATTTTGCGTAAATTCCTAACAATATTACTCCGAGAATAACGCTGCTACTCTATCTACTTGGTCCTTATGTGCTAAAATTGTTACTTTATCTCCTGAAAATAATTCTACATCCTCTGTGGGAATAATGAATTTATGATCTCTTTCAATTGCCACAATTAAACTTTTTTTAGGCAAACCAATCTTTTTAATAGTCCTTCTAGAAAGTTTTGAATTTGGAGCAATTGGTAATCGGAAAATCTCAGCATATTTACCTACATTCATATACTCTTCTACATTTGGATGTTTAATAGATTTATAGAGGTGTTCAGCCATTACAATATTAGGACTTTTGATCATTTTTACGCTTTTTTCAATGTACATTGGTTTACTTTCCTCCTGATTAACGACTGATACAAGATGTTTAACCCCCTTGTTTTTTGCAAGAGAAATAACCATTAAATTCACAGCATCATCTCGAGTAGTAGTTACTAGGACATCTGCTTTTTTAACTTCTGATTCTTCTAGTGTTTCCTCTTGGGTAGCATCTGCATTTATTGCAACTGCATCGTATTTTCTAGCAATTTCTTCACATCGAGATTGATCCTTATCAATGACAATAACATTATGATTGCTATCTTTAAGTGCTATTTCAGTAAGTCTTCTTCCTATTCCACCAGCACCTACAATTACAATGTACATATTGTATCCTACATCACTATTAGATTTAATTGGCTGGGTAAATTTATGGGTGTTATTAAAGGTTTTGTTTGACTTAAAATATCATGTTTAAAAAATAAATATCGTAGCATTATAAATATAATAAAAAAAAGAAATATATGGTTTTTTATAAACCGAGAAGGTGTTTTAATATTGGGAACATATTTGGTAAAAGATTAAAAATCCGGATAAGTAATGAGTGATTGAGTGTTTTGGTTCTTGGTACTTCCATAGAAGTATCAACAACACAAAAATCAGATGGATCATCTGCGTTGTAAACAGTTATTGTACCAATATATTCATCTTCTATATCTGTTACTGTACATACTACATTTACAATTTCGCAATCTGGTTCAAACAGATCAGAACCATTTGATGGTGTAAACGTCCAAGTTCCCCAAGAAGGAAGATTTGTGGTGTCTACATACCAGTTTAAGAATGTACCAGGATCACCGTCATTACAAACCTCTATCTGTCCATTTACATCTTCTCCAGGACCTGCTTTTCCAAAATCCATGCCAACTGCTAAACATTCGATATTCGGAACGGGTGGAGGACCTGCTGGAGTAAGTTCAAATGCAACGTCAGTATCAAGGTCGGGATCTTGGTATCCTTCTTGATAACTATAGAGATCTCCATCATCAGAGCTTGCCCATAGGAAATAACAATAATTTGTACTAGAGATGCACTGAATTGACACCCAGCCATCTGGAAATTGGTCACAGCATGTATCAAGAATTACATGCCAGTGTAACATTTCTAAACCATTATATGTCTTACCAGTTGATATTGCAGGAGGACAGACCTGAGTATGTTCACAAGTTTTATTTCCGAGTAAAGAATCCCAGAATATGATTTCAAAACACATTCCCTCAGGATCACAATCTATCCATTTAGAACCTGTCCAAGTCAAACTAAATCCCCACCAATGAACATTACAGATAGATTCTTTAACATCCCAGTATTTATCATGAACGCGATCATCTGATTTTGTATCACTGGTGTAGGATGTCCAATTTTCCCAAGGCTCAGAGGGTAACTGTGAAAAAAGTACATCATTTTCTTTATATTGTATATCATTACCTTTTACAATATTTGAGTTTTCTACTTTTAAAAACCGCGGAATAATTTTTTGTTCTTCAATTTTATCTGCTATAACAGATACAGATGTAAATAAAAAGATTGCAGAAATCAGCAAAACTCCTATGGTTTTTAAAATTTTTTTCATTTTTATTTATCACCTACTAATATTTTTAACACATATTAATTTATAACATTTTCGATTATAGTAAGCCATATATAATAAACATAATATTAAATTTAATTATAATAAAGGAAAAGTATTAACTTAACTATTTTTATTTAAAATATTTAAAATTTCATTATGTTTAAATTAGATTTTTGAATTAATGTAATAAAATGGTATAAAACAAATTCCCAATAATGGTAAAAATTCTAGATAAATAAAAATACAACTTATTTATCATATATAATTTAGAAAATTGTAAACTAAATATCTAATATATTTTAGTTCTAAAATAACAATAGAATTTTATTTTAAGTAGAAACCATTAATAAATTAAACTTATTAATTTATAAAATTAATTTTTTAACCTATCAAATTAATTCTAAAAATCATGTTATATATTAACAATGTTATTATTAAACAGATTAACCAACAATATCCTTCCTATTAAGAATATTTCTAACTGTTGTTGAATACCAGCTACTTATTCGATCTGGTTGAGTATATCTTGTTTTAATTTTATTTTCATTAAGATAATCAGCTATTTCACTATAACTCTTACCTTCTTCTCTTAATTTAATCATTTGTTTTAGAACTTCCTGTTCTTCAGGATTTTTAACAAGTCGTGTGTTTTTTTTTCTATTTCCTACAATATCAGATTTAATTATGTAACCATAGGGAGCTTGTCCAAACCATTCGTTCTTCATTTTTTGTTTTACACCAGCACGAATCTTGGTTGCTAATTGTTTTCTAAAAAACTCACTAAATGCTGCAAAATTTGTAAGAATAAATCTTCCTTGTTCACTATAAATATCAATATGTTGGAGATTATGGATATGGAGTTTTACCCCATACTCAAGTAGATCATCCATAACATTTAGTAAATCTTTTGTTGATCTACTAAATCTGTCGTTATCAATAATACAAATCCCTTCAAAAAGTCCATTCTTAGCATCGATAATCATTTCTTGAAATTTTTCTCGATTAAGATCTTTTGCACTTGCTTCTTCAAAATATGTTTTTACCCATTTCCATCCCATATCTTTAGTCCATAAATTTAATGTGGATTTTTGCCCTTCTATGCTATATCCCTTTGTTTGTTCACCTTTACTTACTCTAATATAAAATGCTACTTTATAATCTGACATTTAATTCATCTCAAATATATGACTTTTTCATGTATATAATTTATATTATTTAAACTTAATTCACTAAAAAAGTTACCTTTGGTAGTCCAAAGGTAACCGTGAGAAGCTTATTTTCCTAACTTTGGAGTAGGAGAGCCACCTCGAATAGCAATCAGATTTTGAATTTCATTAAAATCATATTCAGAAATGATTTCTTGATGATCACTTTTGTTAATATATTTTTCCCAATGTAGATACCCGCAATAGACTGGATTTTTAAGTATCTTAGAAATAGTCTTTTTAGCCCAAATCCCCCCCTTTTTTGTTGGAATTTTATTAGAGTTAAGCATTTTTGCTATTTTACCCATACTTTTTCCATCTTTATACCAAGAGTAAATATTCTTTACAACTCTTGCTTCATCTGTTATAATTTTTAATTTTCTATCTGAATAATCATAACCATATGGTATGTTAAAACCTAGCACGCCTCCTATTGTTTTTGCTTTTTGTTCCATACAAGCATAAACACGTTCACCAATTTGTTCAGATTCTAGTTGTGCAATTCCCTGTATGATATTCATAACAAAACGTCCCATTGCTGTAGATGTATCAAATGATTCACTCATTGAAGCAAATTCTTTTTCATTTTTATTTAAGTTTTCCATCATTAACATAAAATTTTTAGAATTTCTATGTATTCTATCCATTTTAATTACTAAAAGTAAATCCCATCTATTCATTTCATCCATCATTTTATTGTAAGCTGGGCGCTTAACATTTCGACCTGAGTAGCCATCATCAACATATTCATCTGCAATAATCCAGTCTCTTGCTTTACAGTAGGATCTTAATTTATCCAATTGAGCATCAAGTGAGAATCCTTCTTTTGCTTGATCTTCAGTTGATACCCTAGTATAAATAGCTGCTCTTAAAGGTTCTGCATCCATCCAAAGATTCTAAACATATTTCTATTTATAAGAGTATTGTATGATAAATATTATCTATCAATATAATTCGTAATAATATGCTAGACATAATTTAGCATTAAATATTATATTGATACCATGTTCCATGATAACACTAAAATTGAATATTAACGTTAAAAATTAATAAATTAAGCTTATAACTTAACAAACATTATTTAATTAATATTGTGTTTAAAAAACATTATAAACGACTTGCAATCTGCCTCAAAAGCTTACTTTTTAAATCTTTTTTGTCAATTAGTACTCGTCCTTCTTTTTTCCAATTTCTAGACGGATAACAACAATCTTTTTCTATAACCGGATTTAGTTTTAGAGATTTAGCTGCTTTTGCAATATCATCAATATTTGGTTTTTCTACAGCTTGTTTTATAGGCACCTTTCTACCATTAAGTTTTGATACTGATTTATCAAAATAAATAGGCCAAACAACGTACTTGTCCTCATCTCGGGAGACCATATACAATCACAACAATTTATTTAGAAAGTAATACAGCATTGATAGTACCACACTGACCGGGTCTTGAGGTTACTTTAGCTTTTCCTAGCTTAGTTTCAATTATTGCTCCTTTATTAATAATGTTTCTTCTTACGTAATGTATGTTTGCCTGGTTTTCAACAACAGATATAATCTCTGTTTTTGTAGTTTTATTGTTATTTTGATCGACTACGTAAGCAATATCTATTGTTTTAGCTCTTGTTTTTCTATTGGCTCCTTTTGTTCTGACTTTTTTAAGAGTTGTAGATCCAATAGTGGTAAGATGTCTTTCTCTTCCTATCTCAAACTTTCTTTTACTACGTGCATATCGTTTTCTTCTGCCTGTTTTACTTCTTCTTGAATCACCTTGCCATAGAGCCATTAAAAGTCGGAATAGATAAGATATATTTAAAGGATA
>SMTZ1_10005775_pt1 | contig 12453 bp, 5 predicted proteins | sample DeeMarSWOR136_30_FD_25667 | JGI IMG/M metagenome (IMG submission 25667) | reverse complement strand
CTTTTTCGCTTAATAAAAAGCCGTGGTCCGTTGTAACGATAAGCATTGTATCCTTCCACATATCTTTTTCATCCATAATATCTAAAATTTTACCTAAATACTCATCACACATACTCACTGAAGCCGCATATTCCAAACGGCAATGTTCCACCTGTTCTGGGGTTTCCCTTACTGCAGAATAATCCGGCCAGTCAAAATGTGGTCCCTTGTAATCGTGTTTATACAAATCTTTGTATTTCTGAGTTGTATAAAAAGGTTCATGTGGGTCAAACGTTTCAATTTGAAGGAACCAATTATCCTCCATGTAATTATTATTGATAAATTCTATTCCTTTTTCGAAGGTTTTCGCTTGAGGTAGATCTTCTTCTTTTTGCATATACTTTCGGTTTACCCAGTCCTGCCGCCAACCTGGAAAATTCTCCTTATAAGTATCAACATGTTCTGGTATTTTGGGGTCCTTAACTTCACCTTTCCATGGATCGCCTTCGTGTCCGCGAATAATTTCCCAAGATTTATATCTAGTATGATAGGTACATCCTCCATCTTCCCAGTAATGATAGTGATCGCTTACCAGATGGCTATAAATCCCTTTATTCTTTAAAATTTCTGGCATAGAATCATCAAACGGTTCAATCGGACCCCAACTTCTATGTAAAAAGTTATATCTCCCTGTATGGAGTTCTCTCCTTGCCGGCATGCACGGAAGGCTCCCAGCATAACAATTGTCAAAAACAACAGTTTTTTCGGCAAGTCTCTTAAAATTAGGGGCGTGAACCCAATCATTACCATAAGGCGGCAAAAATCTCATATTAAGTGTATCAAACCAAATTAAGATTGCTTTCATAATAATATCCCATTTTTTAATTAAAATCCTAATCTGTTAGTATTATAAATTATAATGTGATAATTTTAAAAATACTTGTCATGATATTTTATAAATCAATAAAATTAAAAATTAAAATTAAATGAAAGGATCATTAAAAAAATAAAACGTGAAAAAGATGACCGAAGAAAACAAAGTTTCTTATACAAAAAAATATACCTATTATACTCTTTTTGTAATGGGTATGATGAACATCATTGACATTTTTACATCTAACGTAGGACCTTTAGTTGCATCTTTTGTTGTGGACGAATTTTTTATCTCAAGAGGAGTTCCGGAGAATGTCGCCTATGCCCAATATGGAATGGCAATGGCTACGTTATCATTTTTTTTCGTTATTGGATTAGCAGTTAGATTTATAGCCGATCGATATGGTAGGAGACCAGCATTAATAATTAATATAGTAGGGATGACTATAGGCGCCCTTATCACAATTCTTTCACAGGATTTTTTGATGTTTTATATAGGTTCGATATTTGGTGCTGTATTTTTAACTGCCGATATACAAATGTTATTAATGAACGAAGAATGTCCAGCAGAAAAACGCAGCCAATTTGTAACATCAGTTATGATAATGGGTTTAGTAGGAGCTTTACTAGTTATACTTATGCGTTATTTATTCATGTCGGGCGCTAATCCTAATTGGAGGGCACTATTCTTTCTAACACTTATAGGAGGAATAATTGTAACATTATTAGCCGTTTTCACGCTTAAAGAATCCAGTGTTTACTTAACGATGAAAGCTAAGCGAGCAGCTAATCCTGAAAAATTTCCCGAAAAAGAAAGTTTTGGGAAAGCTATGAAGAGTGTATATAAGCTTAATAACTTTAGAACTATTTTTATGGCTTTGATTGTAGGTGTTTTAGGAGTTTTAGGTGGAATGGTCGAAAGAGCGTACTGGGAACCGTTCATGTCCAAAAATTTTACATTTAATGAAGTGAATATTATTTACATTATCCGATATTTAATTAGTATCCCATATGGTGTCATGATAGGTAGAATTAACGATAAAATTGGACGAAAGACCGGATTATATACAACTCTTATTGGTGCTCCACTCTTTTTAATCTTATGTCTTATCACCCTCAGCATGGGCAATGTTATAATTACAGGACTTTTCTATGGATTGTTTATCTATTCAATATGGCTAACTCCTACAACCACAGGTACTTTGGTTAACGAATTAACGCCAACTCAATATCGTGGAACTGTTTCAATTTTCAATTTATTAATTGCTTATGTGCTAATAGCAGCTTTTACAATATTCTTTTCCATATTGGTACTTTGGTTAAGTTTCGATATTGTGTTTCTTATAGCGGTTGTTCCAGGATGCTTGATCGCTATACCTATTGTTTGGAAAAAACTGCCCGAAACTAGAGCAACTGATTTGACAAAAGTCGGATAATTTAGAACCTAAACTTTAAAAATTCAACATTCAAATTATTTTTTTTATTTTTATTTAAAAATCAAATGGAAAGAGATAAATAATAAATAGGCAATTTAAACCATGAAACCATATGGTTCTGGTTATTTCGGAGAATGGATTGAAGATGAGTTTGGTTTACCAGCTTATCACTATACTTGCGACCAAATTAATGACCCTAACGCAATTACAACTTTAAATGAAGTCTGGCGCTCAAAAACAGATCATATACACCAAGTAGGTAATGATAGATTAGTTGGAGTAGCATCAAATTACGGTTACATCCAAGTGAGACAAGATGAGGGGAGCCCCAAATATCTTAATGTATACGATCCTGAATTTAACCAGTTTGCTGGAGGATTTGGGTATTTAACAGATGGAACAAATATATTAAGTACATTTTATTCGGGATCTGCTGAGTCTTTTGATAGAATCCTTGGAATAGGATATATTAGAAAAAACGTATCTGACAAAGATTTAACAGTAGATCAGGTTATTTTTGCTCCTTTTGGTGATGATCCTTTATTGATTAGTCAAGTTACAATATATAACAATCGCAAAGAGGCTGTAGATCTTCGGTGGATCGAATATTGGGACTGCCAAATGTATCAATTTTCATTAAAGTTGTATGGAGCTGCTTTATCCAAAAATACTCCTACACTTGCTAGGCAACTTCGCCGTGAGTTCAGTCAACAATTTAAGCATAGATATAGCATAATAGATAATGGTTCGGGTCTTCAAGCAAAAAAATTTCTTGAAAAACCACAGAATATTAGTGGAAATAGGTACCCCACATTTGAAGATATGGCCCCACCGATAACTTTTCTTGCATCTTTGGATGCTAAGCCAGATGGGATTAGTACAAATGGTTCTCAATTTTTTGGAAAAGGAGGTGTAGAATTGCCTGATGGACTTAATAAACCTATTTCTTCAAGTGAAATATTTTATGAAACTGAAAGTGCGATGATTCTTGAACGAAAATTACACTTAGAACCTGAAGAAAATCACACTCTGTATTTTGCATTTGGATATATTCCAGAGGGATTCGAGATTGGATCTCTTCTAAATAGATATAAAAATAATTTATCTAATTTATGGGAAAAATCTTCTGAATCCTGGAAAAATAATGGAATTAAGTTAATCATTCCGGATGAGCCCTGGGTTGAACGCGAATTATCATGGCATAATTATTATTTACGCAGCGGGATGACTTATGATGACTATTTTAAAGAACATATTATATCACAAGGATATGTATATCAATATATTATAGGAATTCAAGCTGCCGCTCGTGATCCTTTGCAGCATTCCTTACCATTTATATATAGTCAACCCGAAATTGTGAAAAACGTTCTTAGATATACCTTAAAGACGGTAAATAAAAAAGGAGAAATCCCCAGTGGAATTACCGGTAGTGGTATGTTTTTTGCATTTAATAAGCCAAGTGACCTACAAATGTGGTTGCTATGGTTAGCAAGCGAATATGTCCTTGCGACACGGGATATTAATTTTCTTGATGAAGAAATTCCAACTTATCCAATATACGGAAAAAAAGCCAAAAAAGCGTTAATACTAGATTTATTAGCACTATGTTATGAACATTTTACAGAAAGTTTGGGAACAGGTAGGCATAATCTTCAGCGTATTTCTAATGGTGATTGGAATGACACAGTAATTTTGAAAAATATTCCAGAAGATAAACATGAAGAGATAGTAAAAAACGGCGAAAGTGTTTTAAATTCTGCCATGGCTATATTTTCACTAGGAATATATGCTGAAATGTTAGATTTTTTAGGAAATCATGAAATGGCTACCAAAATTTTGCATTATACTAATACTCTGCGTGAAGCAGTACAAAAAACTTGGAATGGAAAATGGTTCAAGCGGGCATGGCTTACAGAGGATATCGGATGGATTGGAGAAGATCAATTATGGTTAGAGCCTCAGCCATGGGCAATTATAGGAGGATCGGCTGATTCAGAACAAATAAAAACTCTGATTAAATCTATTGATGAATTATTACGGAAACCATCAAATATAGGTGCGATGATCCTTAGTAAAGGATTTCTCAATGTAGATAGACCCTTAGGAGAAGGAACAAATGGAGGCGTTTGGCCATCGTTAAACGGTACATTAATATGGGCATTCTCCTTAATCGATGGAAATATAGCCTGGGATGAATGGAAGAAAAATTCTCTTGCTAACCATGCTGAAAATTATCCTGAATTATGGTATGGAATTTGGAGCGGTCCAGATACTTATAATTCTGCATTGTCCAAATATCCCGGTCATACTAGATTTGATATCGAGGCTCCATCCAGCACAGGCTTTAATTTTACTGATTTTCCAGTTATGAATATGCATCCACATGCATGGCCATTATATAACACAACTCATCTACTTGGAATAAAATTTACACCTGAAGGTATAGAGTTTTCACCTAAACTGCCTAAAAATGAGTATGAGTTCTCTTCTCCTCTTATTGGTTTTAAAAAATCAAAAAAAGGCTACTCTGGGTGGTACAATCCAAAAAGAGAGGGGAGTTGGAAAATTAAACTAAAACTTAGCACTGATGATATTAAAAATTTCAATACTTTAGAAATAAATGGAAAAGAAGAGAAATTAATAATCAAAGAAGATATGGTGTTATTTGAAGGTATGAGTAAGTCTAACAAACCTTTATATTGGATAATTAAATAATATATGAAAATTATAACATTTACTATATTCTTTGAGTTATCTTAGTAATACAATAATAGTTCGTGAAACGCAGATTTCACGAATAATTTTTTTAATCTTTTTCAATTAGATTCTATTGTATATCGTGTTCCAAGCCTCCAATTTAAGAAAACTCTCTTCAATGTTGTTATACATCTGAATTAATTTTTTATACGCTACTGTAAACGAGACCTCGTCGGATTTCACATGTCTACGTGCTAAAATATCTGATAACAAACCTAGAACCGGTCTCGGCGGATCGTTCTTTTCAATTTCAGCAAGAGGTTCTGTTATAATTGTGCTACAAGCAGAGCCAATTCCTAAGATTGTTCTATTTAGGGTATCAAAATTTGCTAATTGATTTAATCCTGCCAAGTGATCGTTTTTAACGTAAAAAATAACAAGTTCGGGTTCGTATTGTTCCGGATTCACTCGATCCAAGGGCATGAAAACAACATAATCTGCAGGGCTTTTTCTGAAAGGAATTTTATCTAAGAATTGTTTAGCGAGTTCTGGAGTCTTTGCAAACCTTTCTCCTTCCATGATGATTTCACCTTCGTTTGGACCTGGAACACCAGTTGATAAGAAATTTTCGAGCCCTTGCATTATCTTTCTGAATCCCAAATAGGCTAAACCACCAGGACATAGATTTCGGCTACTTTTTCCTAAAACGAGAGCTTTTCCGCTTTTCACACCATTGAGTAGTTGGATTATGCAAGGAATATTTTTAATTGATTTAGTTCTTTTTGGATTAAATACCTCGGTTGGTGGATTATCTGTATAAAAAAAGGCGATTGGGGGATAATCTAATTTAAAAATAGTCTTAAATTTTTGAGCGAGTTCTTTATTATCAATTGTCATATATAATTTTCAATAGATAAGATTTTAAAGTTTTTCTTAGGTCTTGAAAACCTTGAATAATAGAGTGATATATTAAATTTATTTTAAAGCTTCTGCTGATTCTGAGACTATTCTACGAGTTAATTCTGTAAATGCGTCCTCTACCTTTTGGCCAGTTTTAGCAGATGTTTCGATATAAATTCTCCCTTTACTTTCCGCAAACTTTTTAGCACTCTCAGAATCTGTAACTGATCCTATTTCTTTAATCAGATCTGCTTTATTTCCTATTAATATAAAAGGTACGTCCTTCTCTAAAAATTGGGTCATCTCAGGATACCATCTACTTTTGACTTCCTGAAATGTAGTTTCTCTTGTGAGATCAAATACCAATAACGCACCAGCTGCTCCACTATAAAAATTCTTTCTCATAAATTTGAATCGTTTTTGACCTGCTACATCCCAAATCGTAAGTTTAACGTTAGTATCATTAATATCAATTTCTTTATTTAAAAAATCAACACCAATCGTCATTTTATAAGATTTTGAGAATGTATCATGTACAAATCGCATGAGAATGCTCGTTTTCCCAACAGCACCAGGTCCAATCAAGATTATTTTAAATCGATATTCCATAATTTACACCATTAACTATTAAATTATATTAGAACAATATGTCAGCAGTAAAATAATTTAGAAATATGAATTACTAGTATAAATCTTTCAATAAAAGGTTATTTGAGTTCAATAAAAAATTAAAATTCTACTTAATAATTAAGATAACGTTTAAATATACTTATTCAATAGATTAAACATATTAAGATTTTAATTACAACAGTTAGATTAAAATTGAATTCAAAAGCAAAAAGAAAAATATTATTAGTCTCGTTGGGAATCTCCCTCATCTTGTTAAACGCATTTTCTTACCATATAGAAAATAATATTGATTATATAGATGGAGATGCCGAAACAAAAAGTGATATAAGGTTAAGAACTTCTGAATTCTGGAGCAATATTACATTTATTTATATTCTAAACGACAATTGGTCGGCAACCGATTTGAGTTGGATTCAAAATCGTACGGGTAGTTGGAGTGATCCCCACATTATTGAAAATATGACAATTAACGCTCAAGGATCTGGTAGTGGGATAATAATTGAAAACTGTTCTGATTATTTTGTAATAAATAATTGTACAGTTTTTAATTCTGGAAGTGGAAATTCTAATGCGGGAATTAAGTTAATTAATACTAATAATGGAACGTTAGTAAATAATAACTGTACAAACAACAATATTGGGATTTATTTAAACAAATGTACCAACATTACAATTACAGATAATGATGCAAATGATAATAATGGCAACGGAATTATGCTAGAATATAGCAATTTTACAAGGATGTCAGGGAATAATATAACATTCAATGGAGATAGTGGTATTTACTTAGACTTTAGCACTAATAATACAATTATAGGAAATAATGCGACTAACAATGATGAAAACGGTTTAATTTGCCAAAATTGTGCAAATAACACTATCGCGGGAAATTTTTTCGAGAGAAATAATTATGGAATAAGATTGAAGCATTGTTTTAATGATAACATTACTAGTAATGACGCTAATAATAATATTAGAGATGGGATATATTTGGAATTAAGCAATTTTACTCTTATCTCTGGGAATAATGCCAGTGAGAATTTTATTTATGGTATATTTCTGAAGAATTGCCAAAATGCAACGATTATAAATAATAATATGAGCAAATGTGGAATATTCGTATCTATTGCTCTTTTTCAAGAAATATTTTCACATGAGATAGATAATTCTAATTTTATCAATGGAAATTACCTATACTTCTATAAAAATGAAAAGGATTTAGGGATGAACAATTTTACTAATGCCGGGCAAATTATGTTGGTTAATTGTAGCGATTCATCAATAACAAATACAAATACAACGTATGGATCAGTTGGTATTTCATTGTTTTATAGCGATAACAATACTCTATCTTACAATAATGCTTCTTATAACAATAAATATGGTATTTATCTGTTTAAAAGCGATAACAATACAATTTCATTAAATAATATAACCAATAACGGTGATTATGGCATATATATAATTGATGGCATCGAGAACAATGTTTCGAGTAACAAAGTGGAATACAATTATTATGGAATATATTTATCTACTGATAAGAATAGCTATATTAACGATAACTCTGTAGCCATTAATAGCTACTATGGAATAATCATCTATAATAGTACAAGTGCTATACTTTCCAGTAATATAATCTCTCAGAGTAGAGAAGGAATGTATATTTGGGATTGCGGAAGTATGAATGTGATTGGAAACACCGTAACGAGTTGTACTTATTATGGGATGTATCTTTATCGATGCAGTTTATCTACAATATCAAGTAATACAGCAAGCATTAACAGATATGCAGGTTTAAAAATCAATACAGGTCAAAATAATCTAATTTCGAGCAATATTGCAGAGAATAATGAATTTAATGGTATTTATATTTCCAGAGTTGACGACTCTACGATATCAAATAACAAAGCGGAGGATAATGGAGATAATGGTGTTTATTTATCTACATGTGATGACAATACTATTTCCGATAACAAAGCGAATGATAATGATAACAATGGAATATATTTCACTGGTTGCGATGATAATGATATAGAAGACAATGAGGCAAATGATAATGATAATAATGGAATTTATTTATCAACTAGCGATGAGAATACTTTGGAAGGGAATGAAGCAAATGAAAATGGCGAAGATGGTTTTTATCTACGCTTTAGTAGTGAAAATAAATTAAAAGATAATGAGGCGAATGAGAATGAAGAATGTGGGATTCACTTATTTTTGAGCGATGATAATACTATTGAAAAAAATGAAGCTAATGATAACTATTATGGTATTTACCTACATATAAGTGATAATAATATAATAAAGGGAAATAAGCTCATTTGTAATGTACAGGGAATATACGAAGAGGATTGTGAGGGAAATACTTTCGAAAATAATATAGTTGAGGACTGCCCTGAAATTTCTACTATAATACCTATAATCATCGTATTAATCATCATTGGAATATCTGCTCCAATAATAATTTTTGCATTAGTTAAATATAAAAATAAGAGAAAGGAGCGAATTCTAGAAGAAATGCGAAAAGAAGCCTTAGAGAGTAGCGAAGATTAGATATTTTAAATTTCTTTAATTTTTTTCTAATTCTTAATCAATAAATCGAATTATGGCAAATCCGAGAATATTAGTGTAAAATTTTGCTATATTTCTTTTTTTCATTTCATTTTTTAAGTCATCATATTCAAATGAAAGATCATCTAATTTCTTTTTAATTCCAAGGATATCCTTTTCTAAAAATTTTATTTCTTCTTCCAATTTCTTTATATTACCCAATTTTTCACTCCTTTTGGTTTTATCTTTTTCATTTTCGATATTTTTTTTTTGTCTCTCACTTGGCCGTTGCTTGATTTTTCTTTCTAACTTCTGTTTTAATGAATTAGTTTTAAGATTAAGCATATTTCTTTTATAAGCATATATTTTCTTTTTTTTCTCTTGCTCTAAATTAAAGAATTTATCATTAAGGCTTCTAATTTCTACTTTCCATTGCGATGTTTTCCTTTTTGCTTTAGATTTAGCATTTTCTCTTAAATTATCAATAAAATTTTGACTTAAATGAACTTCATGATGGATTTTTTCATTAAAATTAAAAATCTTATCAAAATTCTCAATATTTAATATATAATCTGCCATCTCTTCCAATTGATTTCCTTTATCATCAATAACTATAGCAGAGATTTGAGTTTCAATGATATATCCCTGAAACTTTATTTCAAATATGAATAGATATAATTCCTTATATTGAATAATGTTAGAGTCAATTAAGTGTAATATTTCCTTTTTTTTCAAATTTAATACTGTAATTGTACCTCTTAATGAATTGCTTCTACAATAGTCCAATAAGTAGTCTATTAATGGATGACCTAATGCAAAAAATTCCATCTCTTCCTTTTCTCTCGCTAATTCTAAGTTAAAAGTTCCGAAATTTTCTTTTGAAAATTGATAATATGGATTTGAAAGTAGGATATCATTTAGAAGGATTTTTACAGCTGGCAATTTTCCATTATCTTTATTTTCTGCATGGTCTAAGATTATTAAATTTCCATACTTATGATTTTCCAAATTAAAAAAATACTTTATAAGAAGAAACAATTCATTATGGCTTAGTTTGACTTCTTCGCATGATGCTAAAGAAGTGATTAATCCATCCATCTGAAAGGATTTTTTATCAATTAATAAATCATCTAATTGCATTTCAATCTCTTTTGCTCTCTGAATCTCTTCGTCAATCGTTCTATTAAATTCATTTAATTTTTTTCGCTTTTGTGTTTCCTCTGAAAAAATCAAATCTTTAAAATTCTTTTCAATTTTACCCAAAATTGGTTCTAAAAGTCCAATTGATTCCTCAAATAGATTTATTCTTTTATCTAAAGCAAACACTATATCAGTTTCAATAGTCCCTTCCATAAAGAAATTATAGATATAGATTTCTTGAGACTCTTGTCCAATTCTATCGAGTCTCCCTATTCTCTGTTCTAATTTCATGGGATTCCAAGGCAAATCGTAGTTCACCATGACTCTACAAAATTGGAAATTTCTACCTTCGCCGCCAATTTCCGTTGAGATGAGAATGGAAAATTTTGAATTTGAGCGAAACCTTTCAACCGCCTCATCCTTTTCTGTTTTATTCATCCCTCCATAAAAAACTTCGATAAAATAATCATTGTTTTGATTTTCTAAGAGATTTTTTAAATAAAATAGAGTGTCTACAAATTGAGTAAAAATTAAAATTTTCTCCTGAGGATTTTGATCATATACTTGATTTAGAAGTTCTAAGAATTTATCAGATTTAGAATCATATGGTACATTCTTTAATTTTTTATAAAATTCTTTTAAAATCTTTTCTTGATTGATAAGATCTAATACTTGCTTATTTTTATCTGGACTAATCAGATCACTAAGAATTTCATCAATTTCAGTATCAATATACTGCTCCTCATATATCGCCTCATAGTACTCGGGATCTTCTTCTTTCAGAAATTCTAATTCGATTGAAATGTCTTTTAAACGGTTAATATGGTCTAATCTGCGCTCTATACTCTTTAAAATAGCATATTTTGAGCTAGTTAATAGTTTTTGGAGTGTGGTTATAACAAAACCAATCCCGATATTTCCTTCGCTTATTGAAGCATTATAAACCTTAGCTAAATAATTCCGAATTTCTCTGTAAACTTCTAGTTCTTGTTTAGTCGGATAGACCATTATCGTTTTAACGATTCTTGTATTCAAGAATTCTTTTGAGAATACATTTTTTTTCCGATTCCGAATTAGAAATTTAGATAATGTATGATCTGCTTCAATCTTTTTGAGTAAATCCGCTTTAAAATCGAGATCTTTTATTTTTTCAAGGATTTTTTCGTTAATTTCTTTTTTATTGACGTATTTCAAGTCTTTAAGGAGTTTTATGGTATTTTTAATTTCAAACATATTTAAATTATCAATATTGTTTACATTAGACACCAGTAAGTTAATAAAAGGCATATTTTTTCTGAAATGTTCAAAATCACTAAAATTATTAAATACCTCAGGATGAATTAAATCGATCAATGAAAATAGCTCAAAAGAATGCAGTTGTAGAGGAGTAGCTGTTAAAAGAAGCAAACATTCAGTACTTTGACTTAATTTACTTGCCAGTTTGAAATTTAATGTTTCTCGATAGCTTCCGGTTGCTACATTAGTTAAATAACGCCTAAGATGGTGAGCTTCATCAAAAATTATAACGTCCCATGAAATTTGTGATAATAATTCGATATATTTTGGATTTCTGGCAAATTGAAGCGAACAAATAATTAAATTATCATAATAAAATGGATTATGTAGCAATTCCAAAATTCGATGATTTCCCTTTTTAAGCTCTTTTATTTTATTTCCATCATAAATCGTAAATTCAATATTAAATTTGTTGAGCATTTCAAATTGCCATTGTCTAACAAGCGTAGCAGGTACTATTATAAGAATTCGTTCAGCTAAATTCCTGGCCATCATCTCTTTTATATATATACCCGCTTCGATGGTTTTTCCAAGTCCGACCTCATCTGCTAAAATTACTCTAGGGAAATATTCTTCCGACAATCGATGAGCAACATTTATTTGATGCGGCATTAACGCTAATCTGGAGTTAGTTATGCACTTAATTTGGTAGGAAGTATAATAAGAATGGAATAGATTTGCCCAATATTTAATCAAAAAGTTTTTAGGAGGATCAGTTTTATGTTTTGAAATTATTCTTTTTGCTGTTGGCTCATATTTCGATATAATTTCAGGTTCATTAATTTGTTCTAATTTTCCATTCGGGAATAAGATTTCATATGAGATTTTTCCTTCTCTTATTAAGAAATTTTGAGTATTTACAACGGCAACTCCTTTCTTAGTTAATATTTGCTCATTAACGTCAAAGATATAATGAACAAGGTCTATAGGATGGATAGTTTTTATT
>SMTZ1_10005774_pt1 | contig 12453 bp, 13 predicted proteins | sample DeeMarSWOR136_30_FD_25667 | JGI IMG/M metagenome (IMG submission 25667) | reverse complement strand
GCATTGTGCTCCAGTATGTGGGACTTATCTTGTTCATTGGTGGCGGAGCAGCAGCTCTCTGGGCTTTTAACGTGCTGGGATTGAACCGTGCTCTCTGTCTTAATTTCTTTGAAGAGGGTGTTCCAGCAGCGGCGGAGGGTCCATATAGGTATCTCTCCAATCCCATGGATTACGGTTTCTGGACAGCACTCATCGGGTTTGCGCTTCTCACTGGATCACTCTATAATTTTGTGATTGCTGCTGAGTTCATCTTGGTGATGATCCCCCATGTAATGCTGGAGAATACGATTTTAACAGAAAGTTACCCCCATAAAACGAGTAAAAGAAAGGTAACCTGACAGCCGGAGATGAGCAGTATCGTCCCACAATCTACAGCAACGTTGTCGTCTTCAGAAGTACTGTGGCAGAAACGTATTTATGGATTCATTCACACAATCCCCTGGTGAAGCCATGGCAGAAAAAAAAGAAACAGAAGAGAAAAAAATAGAAAAGAAAAAAGAAAAAGAAAAAGAAAAATTGATCAAAGAAAAGGACAGAGAACAATTACAACAGCATTTCCAAACACTCCAGAATCCAGTAACCCTTGTCTTCTTCACCCAGGAGATTGAATGCCACTACTGCAGAGAAACCCATAACCTCCTCACTGAGGTTTCAGAGCTCACTGATAAGATTAGCCTCCGCGTATATGATTTTCTGAAAGATGCAGAAAAAGCTTCCCAGTTTAACATTGACAAGATTCCAGCTACTCTCGTTTCAGGAGAAAAAAAGGACTACGGTATCCGCTTTTTTGGTGTACCCTCAGGGTATGAATTCACCCCTTTCATTCTGGACATTATAACAGTGTCCCAGGATAGTTCAGTCCTTCAGCCAGAAACGAAGGAAAAGCTCAAAGACCTACAGACAAACGTCCACATCCAGGTGTTCACCACTCCCACCTGCCCTTTTTGCGCTCAAGCAGTCCAGACTGCCCACCAGTTTGCCATAGAATCTGATTACATTACTGCAGACATGGTAGAATCTGTGGAGTTCCCCCATCTCACCCACAAGTACAATGTATTTAGTGTTCCAAAAGTCATCATCAATGAAACGTACAATTTTGAAGGAGTTCTCCCTGAAGAAGAATTCGCAGAAGAGATCCTCAAAGCTACTCAACAATAGATTCCTGAGCCATCTCATCCCATATTTCATCGAGGATAGCCTGAGTTACCTCTCCCCTTTCCACTCTCACCTTTGCAATATGGGGGGTCACCTTTTGTATAAGGAAGTAGGGATCTCTTATACCATATCCGGGGTACTTACTGCTAAATTCTACAGTCACCTCAAAACAGCCTTCACACTCTAAGGGTTCCACCCCAGTAACTGCGAGCGTTCTGCGAATCCCATCATACTTGAATGTGGGAGCATTCCTGATGTAATCTTCTGCAATTTGTACTGCTTCTTCTTCTGTGTACACCTGTGAGAGACATCCTGCTGTCAAAATGATGATGATCAGGATTCTACGATTCATAGCATGGAGAGAAGTTCACCCTATTTAAAGGTTTAGATGCGAAGGAATTGTCCAATAGTTAGGGTTTTTCTCATTTTGTTACACGTGTAACAATTTTTAGTTGGGGTTAAAATTTGATAATGAAAGAATTATAACTCCAGTGAAAATCTTTTGGCGTTAATACTCTAAATAATTGTAACAGATTTATTGACCCTTGTTTCTGACAAATACTATTTCCAATCTTCTCTTTAATGTATTCTATTCTATCCTGAAAATAACTACACCTGAACAGGAGTACAGTTTGTCAAACTGTCCGAATTGAGTAATATCGTGGGGAACCCAAGCTGCATCATCATAAAAATAGGTAGGTGATACTCTGTAGGTAAATGGATCATCAAAGTCAACTATTTCATACATTTTCCGATGGGAAAGTGAATAGACAAAGATGTAGTGACGCCCGTACACGTAGACTACAGAATCCAGCGTTGAATCCTGCACCCATTCAGTGGCCACCATGTTGTCTTCTCCTACAGATGGCCAGAAATGAGGAGGATACCCTGTAGAGAATATGAGGAGAAGCAGAAACACAAAAAGGGTTTTATTCAACCGACGCTGTATTGACAGTAACCCCATTGAGGCAAGAGCAGAACACGGAAATATAAAGAATGCGAGGAACCGGTGGGGATGAAACCGGATAGGTGTGGGTTGAGAACTGATGAAGAGAGCCACACTCCACGTGATTAAAAAGAGGTAGTACTCTTGGTCTCGATTTTTCAAGAAGATGAACACTCCTATCATTGACAAAACTATGAAGAGAGGGGAAACCATTTCCGTATATGGGTTAAAGAGAACCTGCGAAGCTGCAGAAGAAGAACTAGGGTAGAAAATTCCCAAGTAGAAGGGCTGCTGAGACCACCAAGGAGCAGATAACGCCAGACCTATGAGAGCAGCACCAAAAAAAGAGAAGACATACTTTGTATCCCTCATCCGAATAAAAAAGATTATTGCTAATGCCAACAAAGAAATACCAGCAGCAAAAGCAGTGAAATGATGAATAATTATTACTCCTCCTAATAGAATACCTGAAGCTACCATTTTCTTTTTGTAAAAGAGATAAGGAATCAAGGGAAAGATAAAGATGGAAACAGCTTCTGCAGTGATTTCTGTGGTCATAATCATGTGAGGGACAAACACTGCCACAAAAAATATTGAAAGTAATCCTCCTTTTTTTCCTAGTAGTGGTTTGAACACAACGTACGAGGAGAGAACTGATCCTGTTCCCATGCTGAGGAAGAATATCTTGGTGAGAGTGAAGGATACGTCTGGAAAAGGTTGAGACAGAAGAGCACTAATACAGTGAGATCCAGGAGGATAGGTGACAAGGTTGACCAGTCTTGGTGGTTCTATCCAGGGAATGAACTCAGGGAGTGCGTGGTTGCAATGGATGTACTGTATGAAGGTCATGTGCGCCCATGCATCCTGGCCTTTGGGCAGTGGGTCAAAAAGAGTGTTTGATCGTAGAAGGAATCCGTAACAAAAGATCAATAAAAGAATGAAAAGCTCCCATTTGTTGGGAAAGGTAACTTTCTTCAGGGAAAAAGTCACTTTTTGTGGTTTTCTAAAAAAAAGTAGCCCGGACAGTAGAATAACGCTGCACCCAACGGAAATCAAGGATATGTCCCATATAAAATCTAGTACCACACAGACAATGGCTAAGAAGGCGAGACCAAAGGCTGTACTGTATATGGTTACCTCCAGAATGTCATTCGAACCAATGAGGACATGCTGCAGTATGAACCCTGCCCATAACAGTATAAGAATGAAGAGGATAACCATGATGTACTGTGCAACTTCTGTGAGCATGAACCTCTCTCAGGAGGAGGGAACTTAAATCTTTCTCCAGTATTGTTGGAGGTTCTTACTTTTGTTACACGTGTAACATTCTGGGTCTGATGGGGTCTCTATTTGATTTGTGGGATTCAATTCTATTGAGGAATCAACCTTTAGATACAATATTGTTACGTTCTTTTTCGAGGTTTTAAGGGATAGAAACCTGTTTCTTTGAGGCAGTTGGCGAAACAGACTACTTGGTTTACATCTATGTTCATAAATCGATGTTTCATACATCAGACTCAATCTGTGAGAAAACATTCTAAGAAAAGAGAAGAATAAACATCATCAATCCTTTAAGAAAGTTGATGAATGATGAAATAAATAGATTTATAAAGTTCATAGCAAGATCAATGTTATGGAAATTGAAGTTATCTATGAAAAAAGAGTTTTCAAATTCCTTGATTTCAAATTCCTTGATATTTCATTAAGAGTGTGAAAAGAGATAACTGGTATAAACAAAGAATTTTCAGCAGCTCTCAAAATGATCTCACAATTGCTTATATTATCTTCGACAAATATCAAGAAAATATTCGTATCAAGATATACATTCATTCTCCCCAAATCTCCTGATAAACCTCTTTTCTTGTCTTTTTTATAGAATCCAGCAATTCCTGATGAGTAAGTCTAGGTTCTTTCCTGCTCTCTTTGTACTCATAAATTTTTCTTTTTGAAATTTCATGAATCAGGTTTTTGACACCAGTTTTTATAAAGTCTGATCTACTCGAAAAGTATCCATCCTCCACTAACCTGTCAATAAACGCAAATTCTTCTTCTGAGAGCCTGACATTGGCAGCTTTTGACGTCATGGTGTCACCTAATTACTCTTTTAGAATACACCCATAAAAAGATTTGGATTGGAGATCAACCTCCAACCTCATCCTCCAAAATTGAACAAAACCTTCAAACGTTGAACACTTCAAAGATATTCAGCCTCTTCAGTGCAGTCTGTGGATCAGTAGTCGTTTATAGTTGGTTACCTTTACTCTTAACTACAAGACTGAAAAAATTACAGAACCTCAAAAGAATGAAAACCCTTTTAATACACGCATTCTCATAAGCCATACGAAGAGGTGGTTCCCAACATGTCACAAAGTCACACAAAAAATGTAGAAAAAAAGGGTATGACGTGGGAAAAAGATTTTCAATGTAATCACTGCGGCAGAACAGAAAAGCAAGAATACCTCCTAGATGAGGAAAAGAAATTTTTTGATCAACCGTTGAGACTGGTAAAGTGCACTAACTGTGCATTGGTTTTCCAAGATCCGAGACCTGCATTCCAACCATTGGTACAATTGATAAAAACACGAGGAGAAGTAAACAAACAGCTATTTTTCAGGAAAAAGAATAGAAAAAATGTCAACAGGATCCATAAAAACATTATTCTGAAGGCATTAAAGCACTACCAAGGAGAAAGCGAACAATTGAGGCTCTTCGATGTGGGATTCGGTGCAGGTACAGTAATGGAAGAAGCACAGAAACTAGGAATAGTACCCTCTGGAAACGAAATAAACCCATACTCGATTGAACAAATGCAGGAGAAAGGGTTTGACGTCTATGCAGAGCCTACTATAAAGCTTTCTATCAAAAAAACATTTCACATCATCACATGTTTGGACTACATTGAGCACACATATACGCCAGCAGAAGATCTCAAATGGATGTACGATCATTTAGTGGAGAAAGGAATCATCTACTTGAAGACACTCTACATTGGGTGTCCAAACCACCAGAAACAGGGTGATAAGTGGATATTGTTCGATCCTTTCCACTATTACTATTACTATCCGGATGTCCTTTTGGAAATGATGGAAAAACATTTTAGTATTATAGATTTCTGGCTCACCAAAGCAATAATACACATTATTGCCAAAAAAGATAAATGAGAGACTAAGAAAGATAAGAAAAATAAAAATAAAAGAGTTCAAATCAAAATAGAAGAATCTAATAAATCTATAAAAATGAATTTATGTATTAACTTCAGGTTATTACTCCACTTTTTGTCCACGTGGTTCATGTTACACGTGTAACACTGAGACTGCATTTTATATTCACTGATACATGTAAGAGATCATTTTACATCAAGTGGTTGACAACCTGTAGCGAGTAAACCTTTTAAACATTTCAGCTAATCATTACTGTGGCAGAAAGACCACTACACAGCTGGGTTCATCCAGACTAAAGGAGATAGACATGAAGACGCTCGTGGTAATTCCCGCTTACAATGAAGAGGAAACTATTGCAGACATCATAACAAAGGTACAAGAATACAAGGACAAAGGACTCATCCAAAAAATTGTGGTAGTAGATGACTGCTCTGAAGATAACACAGCTGAAGTAGCACAGAGCCTGGGAGCAGCAGTTGTATCCCACGTGGTAAACAGAGGGTATGGTGCTGCACAGAAGACGGGACAGAGAATTGCAGTAGAAGAAGCCTTTGACTACGTTATACAGATCGACGCAGATGGACAGCACGATCCACACTACATACCAGTGTTTATTGAGACCATGAAAGAAGGAGACTACGATATCATTCTAGGGAGCAGGTTTTTGAACAAGAGTTACAGAGAGTATGTCTTCACGCGGAGAGTGGGGATAAAGCTTTTCACGCTGATTGTGAACGTGTTGGGTTCTGTTGCCCTGACTGATATTACATCGGGATATAAAATGTACAGAGTCTCACAGTTGAAAGAGTTGAGCAGAACCTCTGATAAACATCCTGCAGTGGAACAGATGCTGGAGATTTCACGAAAGAAAATGAAAATCAAGGAAATATCAATAGAAATGCCCATAAGAAGAAAAGGAAAATCTCATTTAACCTTGAAAACATACGCATTGTACCCGTTCAGGGTGTTAGAGACAATGTTTACTGTTATCTTATTCAGGAGAGATTGACATGATGAAGGGAATACAACTTGTTGGGTTGGTAGTGAGTTTTTATCTTTTTTACAAGAGTTACCTTCTGGTGAGAAGGAGAGAAGAAGATGTGAAACAGTTCTTGTTCTGGATTTCTATTGGATTTTTGCTCTTTTTTTCCTCTTTGTTCCCAAGTATTATCGATGTATTCATGGATTTTTTGGGATTGGAGAATAGGGCCTTTGCAATTCTCATAGTAGGGGTATTATTCATGTATCTGCTCTTTTTTAATTTTGTATCACGAATTGACTTCCTTGACAGACAGTTATCACAAATCAATGAAGAAGTGAGCTTGTTAAGGTATGAAATGAAAAAACTTTTGGAGAGTAAGAACAAAAAATGAAAAAATGAAGAAGGGCCTGAAAAATGAATATAATAAATGCAGTAACCAATTGCAATCGACTACGTACGTATTTCTTCGTACATCTTTTCATATTTTTTTACTATTTTTTCCCACGAGAAATGCTCCAGGACATGGTTATTCAACTTTGATGCAATCTTCTTTGCCAGAGACTCATCTTCTAACAGCATTTTGGCATAGGTAAAGAATCCATTCCTATCTTGTGGATTAACCAAGAATCCAGACTCCTCATTGGTGATAATGTCTGGTACTCCCCCTACATTGCTTGCAACAACGGGTTTTCCGCACGCTCCGGCCTCGAGCACTACTGTGGGCAGCCCTTCTGATAATGAAGCGAGAAGAAACACATCACAGGCAGATAATAATACTGGAATGTCTCTATAGGGAACATTTCCTACAAATACGAATGCATCTTTTAAATCTGCTGCCTTTTTCTCATAGCTTCTTCTGTAGGGACCACCTCCCACCACGTACGTTTTGACGGGTACACCATTCTGGAGCAGCTTTCGTGTTACATCAATGAGAGTTTCAATTCCCTTAACAGGCACAAGCCTACTAATTGAAAGAATAATTTTTTCATTACTATCGATTCCCAAAATTCTCCTGGATTCTGCCTGATCAAGGTTGCTGAACAATTCTGTATCCACTCCATTGGGGATTACCTTAATTTTGTGTGGCAGTACGTGCAGCGCTTTTGCTTGGTGAGCCAGTGCTTCATACAAGAAAATGGCAGCATCGCATCTCGTGAGCACAGATTTCCCTATTGTTTTCGTGTAGATGTGAGCAATCCAATCCACAGCAACCGAGCTGTACTTCCATGATATTCCTACCAGTGCATCAGAACAGACAACCACAGGAATGTTCCTCCGGTTCTTTAATGCCAAAGGAGGAAATACAGTCGGGTAAAAATATTCTCCTATGTGCACCACGTCAACACCTTCATCGATGAGCGATAAAAGTACTTTATATTCTTTCAAAAAGTTTGGGATCGTGTACCTGATTCTGGGGAGAAATACACAAGGTATTTTAATGATCCTTATATCTTCGTCTATTTCTCTTTTCTGTGTATCAAAATGAAAAAATCTTGTTTTGCTTTCTGGCTGCAGTATGGAAATTTTGTGTCCTTTTTTTGCCAAATTTACAGCAAGATCGTAAATCATGGTTTTATGACCTTTGGTGGGATTTATCATTACAATGTTCACTGCAGTGTGTCAGCATCAAAATTTAAATAATTTTTGTTCTGGCTGTCACATGTGGTAGTTCTCTCATTTGTTACACGTGTAACATTTTTTTGCTCTTTCTAGTCAGGGTTAAAAATTGGTATCAAGGTTAATATCTAGCACTCCAATTCTTGCCACTGTAAATAACGTGGTTAATGTACTGAATATCTTCGATGCTCTAGATAACTTAATATCAATAAGATAGTTGCCACAAGTACCGAGACAGTAATTGTGATGAAAATAGTGCCCTGAGCTATGAATTCACCGATTAAGTCAAATAATGCTAAAATAACCACCAAAGTGATTCGCCATTTTCTTCTTTTGATTGTCCCCCAGAAAGCTATCATAAACAAAAATGCCAATATTATTCCACTGATTGTTAGTATTCTATAATCAACAGCAACAGTTGAGCGAATAAATCCTCCTCTCTTTTTTCATCCATGATTATTTCTCCTGGAATTCTTTCTCTAATCTAATTAAAGCTTTTAAAACTCTCTTTCCTCTTTCTGTGAGAGTGTACCATTCTTTTCTCTTGGGTTCTTTCTCAAGATGGTGTTCAATAATCCCCATTTTGATGAGTTCCTTTGTTCTTACATAAGCAGTTCTACTACTGGCAATTGAAAGAAATTCCATAAACTGTTTCTCACCTTCTTGCAGGCTTTTCAGTATGTCAAGTGTAGATACTAAGCCTAACACCGTGAAAAATCTTCTTAGTTCTTTGTCTCCCATTTTTCCATCAGTATCTCTATCTTCGTCTTTTCCTTCGTCTATGCCTAAGCTGTCTTTACCTTTCATGGGTTGCATTTTCATTTCACCTCCAATGTGCTTCAATCCTCCTTCGTTTTGGTTGAAAGGTGAAGGTGGGGAGAAAGGAGATGATCACGAGTTGACAGACTTTTTATACTTTCTCGGGATTCAGTCTCATCGATATTGACTCCGTGTACTCACCCACCTCCATGTGTACTATGCGAGTGCAGAGGGTCTGCAAGAAGAACGAAGGAGGTGAAATCCATGGAAGTGGTATTACCTGCAGACCCTCTGCGATTTGTTACCTGTGTAGCTCCATGACCGTTTATCCCTCATCCTCTCTGAGGTGTTTGGGTAACAGTGGAGTTTAATGTGAAAGCGAGGAGTCGAAAGCCAGTGATAGCCACAGGTGTTTTAATCCGACTCCTCTAGGTTTTTGGGGGTGAAAGATGAGTGAGCCGAAAGATATTCGGCTTTCACTACTCTTTGGGTGTCTATATGTTAGAACTTCCATTAAACACCCTCTATCGTGTTTTAACCACATTTGGTGAAAGATATTGAAAGCCACTGAAAGCTTTGGTGGTTACCGTGAATTTAATTACCCTGGTGCTCCAGGATTACGTTCTATGCACTCTTCTTCTTTCTTTTCTTTTTCCTCAGTCTCAGTCTTTATGTCTTCTCCCATGGCTATCACATCCTTTCACTTTTGTAGTGGTTTCTCACAGATGCAGACTTCTGCGGATTATACGATAGCTTTATAAGGGAAAAAATATAAGTGGCTTCTGGTGAAAGAAATGTGCATCTACTCTCCTCAAGATGAATATAGATTAACATACTGCATGCATAGAACTCTTCTTTCTGAACCACGGTTGTATTATGATGATTTGGGTAAACGTTGTGATGCTTCACGGAATACTGTTACCAAATATTGGAAACAAGGGCTGAAGAAAAAGGTGTTTTTTCCTCCCCAGATCAGATTGAAGATGTTTGAGAACAGAAAGGAGTACATATATTTAGTGCAAACTGACGAAGCTAATAAATTGTACGAACATTTTAAAGATAGGGATGAATTGGTGTACATGTCATATACCTCTGGCAAATTTGATATTTTTCTGCAAACTAACAGATTGCTGGATGTACTACCAGATGGAACGTTATTTCACGGTAGTAGATCAAATTATATATACCCTGATACGCCTTTTCGGAGTTATGAAAGTGCCTTGAATCTGATGGAGAATAAATTAACACGCGAACAAAGGAAATCTGAGATAACAGTGGAATACCCTCCAGAACCTGTAGGAATTGGGAATCCTCATTACGGATGGATGATATTCCCTCAACTCAAATATAATCTGAGGGTTTCATACACTAGAGTTGTCAAAACATTACACATATCGTTTGAATCGTTCCAGAAAGGGCTGGAACACTTGTTTACTGTCTCCACAAAGCTGTTACCGTATTACCCTTTAGGATTTCGATTGTATTCGCAGTATTTCTTTATATTTTGGTCTAATTATGAGCAGTTTCTATGTGAGTTCTTTGGTCTATTACCGTGTCACGTATCAATAACAAAGGTAAATGATGCATTAATCATGTACGTGAGTATCCAAAAAGGAGAAGATATGAGTGAGAGATTGTTTAAAATGTGCTCTACAATGGTAGATTTGGGATTGATTAATCGTTTTTGGAGTTCGAAGCCAATTCATGGCTGGATAAGGGATTAACCGGGGCTTCCTCCACCAGATTCTACTCCACCGCATGTTTCTTCTTCAGTTCCGAATGGTTCGAATGGCCAACCTTTCAAATAATTCATACATCTTCACCTCGCTAGTAATAATAAAAGGAGGTTAAAAAGCTTTGGGTGAGTTTATGCACACAAGTTTGAGAATGAAATGTGCAAATTCTCTTCATCTTGCTACTCTTGTGTTGACAAAACTATGAACAAGACTTCATAAGCAAGGTTTTAAAAGCTTTGAGAGCATTCATCACATTGAATATGAAAAAGCAAAAGGATAAAAAGTGTAAGGGATTCAAACAACCTAATTTATGCTCCGATCGAGATTTAGACTTTAGAGCTTTCATTTTTTGTATTTACTGTACAAGACTCCGCCAACTTGGCCTGCTGCCATTCCTAACATCCATAAGATAGCAGGAAAGGGGTATGAGTAACCTGCGAATTCTACCAGTATAATCCCGATGACTACTCCTGTAATCCCTCCTATAGCCATGCCAATAGACCACCTGGCAACATCTTTTGCTTCTTTTGACTCCACCTTTGTGCGGTTTTTCCAGAAAAGAACCAAGCCAGCTATCACGAAGACCAGTACAACAGCAAGTATTATCCATATCATGATTAACAGACCAGCATTCAAGTTTTTAAATCAACCGGTTTTTTGAAATCTAATACAATGAATGAAATGAAAGAATCACAATCAATAGACACTGATAAAGAATAGGGGTACAAAGCAGTTCAACCTACAGGGTTACTGAGTCTCCGATGTTACACGTGTAACATCATATCCTGCAAAAGAGTTACTGGGTTGATTTTCGGCGAATTTCACGGGAACAAATCTTTTCAAATTCCTGGATGGAAACTTCCCACCTGAATTTTGAGATCACGTAGGTACGACCTTCTTCGTTTTGTCCTTTTCCCTTGATAAACTCGTTAAGTGTCTCCACCCATTGCTCTGTATCTTTATTTTCAACAATTCTATTCCATGAGGATGTGGCTGTCGCTTCGTGGATACCACCCACATTGCTGGCCACCACAGGTGCTCGTGCGAGTTGGGCTTCCCTGACTGTAGAGGGAAAGGCATCTAACCCTGACACTAATGCGTAACAATCGATTGAACTTAAAAACTGAGGAACATCTGCGGGAGTTATTTTGAGAAAGTGAACATTCTTGTACCTGCCCAACGTTTCCTTCACCAAAGAAAAGAATTCTGATGTACGAGATATTCCTTCCGAAATATAGAAATGAACATCAGGTAACTGCTCTACCACTGGTGCAAACTCCAAGAGTGCAGATGTCTTCCTGTAGATGGAATGGTTTTGAAGGATTCCCACACAGGGATGGGTTAAAGGCATCGTCTCTTTGACAGTGAGGAAAGGATCAGGATCTATACCCCGGTACCAGACAGATGTGGCAATTTTTGGCATTTCTTGATGCACCCTGTTCTCTAACCATTCAGAAATACAGACCAAAAGATCATAGTAGTTCATGCTTAAATTCTTTAGAAAGGAGAACCGAAGCTTATATAAAAGTATAAGGGGTAAAGATGCCTTGTAGAGATAGGTCAATCCCGGTTTTCTGTTCTTTCTGTCTTTGATGAGACCCCACAAAGTGTCACTTTTTGTCTTTCCTTCTGGTTTCTTTTCCTTTTCTGTTTGTTTTTTACTTTTTTCCCGTTTCCTCAACAAGTATTCTATCAAATCGTTGACCTCTGTCCAGATATCGCCTCTCAAGTACCCGATGAAAGGTACATTCTCGTGCCCATACAACTGGAAGAGTCTCCCATACAATCCAAGATCATGATGGTCCAGCCATATACAATCTGGAGAGATATCTATTAATGTGTGCCAGCCTGCCATTCGCGGGGTAGCTGCTCCTGTCTTAAATTTCGATACGGGAATTAAAACTATATCATGGGAGGATACTCGAGCTACGTGGCTCCAGATTCTGGATATTGGAGATTGGGCGCTTATAACAGCAATTTTCATCGTAATATGTTCCTCTGATTAATATATAAATCTATGCTCCGTACAGTTGCCATTGATTGGGGTTCATATTTGTTACACGTGTAACAACTTTGATTGCTATTTTTGGTTTTGAT
>SMTZ1_10005773_pt1 | contig 12454 bp, 11 predicted proteins | sample DeeMarSWOR136_30_FD_25667 | JGI IMG/M metagenome (IMG submission 25667) | reverse complement strand
ATTTCATGTCTGTGGCGGAGAGAACCGATGCAACAATTGCCGCTGCGCGTCCCGAATTCGGCGTTCGTGATAATGACGGGCTCTTCACCGCCGCGATTGCGGAGATGAAGGTGGATTTTGAACGGCTCAAGAGAATCGCATTTCTCATTCACACACCGTACGTGATCGGCGGGCTCTACGGTCCGCTCATGGGAGGGTATGCAGGAGGACCCGAGGCAACGGCGATCATTCTCGTCGCTCACTTTTTCCTTGGCCTGTTCGCTTTCAGGGCACAGCGACACAACGCATTTCCTATCAACATCAACCAAGTCTGCAACACCACCCGCGAGATGCTCTGGCTCGTGAGCGTTTCAGGGCAGGCACTCGCACGTCACACGAAGTGTGTGAGCGCGTCCAATGCCTTTATGGCTTCGGGTCCCTGCACCGAAATGGTCGCCTGGGAGCTTGCTGCCCACTCCCTCGCTTCCACGGTCTCAGGATGGCATCTTAATCCAGCAGCTGTGGCGAGGAACCGTTATCCTGGACATGCGTCTGGAATGGAAGCCAGGATCCATGCGGAGGTCGGCCATGTGGCTGCCAGGGCATGTATAACACGGAAGGAAGCATCCGGTATTGTAAATACAATTCTCGAAAAATATGAAAAATCGATTTCCAATGCTCCAATCGGGAAGAGCTTCAAGGAATGTTACGATACCGAGACAATACAGCCGAAGGACGAGTACCTGAAGCTATGGGAAGGGGTTCGAAAAAAGCTTAAGAATCTGGGATTGGATTTTGATCTGCTCTACGGATAATGAAAAGATTCTGTGAACATGATTGCACCTTGAGTGAAAACGCCTCGACGTGATCTAAGCAGTGTACTAAGAAGGAAAACCAGTACAAATGGGGGAGAAAGTCACGCACATCACGTTGAAGAACCATATCGTTAGAAGGAGAGGGTGCATACATCGCAGATGAGCGCATATCGATGAGCAGATAGCCTTCAGGAGGTAAACAATGCCTCATGTCATGATCAAAATGTACCCGGGAAGAAACATGGAGCAGAAGAGGGAGCTTGCAATACGAATCGTTCAGGCAATGGAGGAGACGATCGGTGCACGACCGGAGAGTATTTCCCTGTCCTTTGAAGAGGTGAAGCCTGAAGACTGGGATGAACGGGTGGTGAAGCCGGACATCGTTGACAGGAAGGAGCTCCTATTCATGGCGCCCGGGTATAGCTCAAAATATGAAATACCGAAAGTCGACACTTCGATGTGAGTGCCGGGGCTCGCCTTGTGAACTGCACTTCTGCAGTTGAATCCCGAATAAAGGATATGCGTGATGGATGCGGAGAGGATGGCAAATAGAGGGCTCCTCGGGATCAGACCCTACGTAGGAGGGAAACCGAAGGAGGAAGTGCAGAAGAAGTACCATGTGAGCGAGCCGGTTAAAATGAACTCCAATGAGAACCCCCTCGGTGTTTCCCCGGCAGCGGTCGAACGGGCATCAGGGATTCTGCCCATGTCAAACACTTACCCGGAGAGTACAAACAGAGAGCTCAGAGAGCAGCTTGCATATAAATACGGACTTGATCCTGAGAACGTGATCGTCGGAAACGGTGCCGATGAGATCATCTACTATATTGCGATGAGCTTCATTAATGACGGTGACGAGGTAATCATCCCGCGGATTACCTTTCCTATCTATGAGATTGCGTTCAGAATGATGAGGGCGGAGGTTGTATTGAGCGGCATGAAGGGGTACACCATTGATCTGGACGACATCCTGAAGCACGTAACCAACTGCACAAAGGTAATCGCACTGTGCAATCCCAACAACCCCACCGGTCATGCACTGGGGAGGGAGGCTGTCCATCGATTTGTCGAAAAGGTGCCTGAAGGGCTTCTCATTCTCATGGATGAGGCCTATATGGAGTTTGCGAACCCGGATGAGTTCCCTGATACCATCTCTCTATTCAGGGAGGGCAGGGAAAACCTGCTCATCATACGCACACTTTCGAAGGCACTGGGCCTTGCAGGGTTCAGGGTGGGATACGGGATGGGGCACAGGGGCCTCGTCGCGCTGATGAACAGGATCAAGCTCCCCTTTAACATCAGTATCGTTTCCCAGCACGCGGCGCTGGGGGCGCTCGAGGATACCATGTTTTTGGATAAAACACTTGAGAATACTAGGAAAGGGAGGAAAATGATCGAGCGTGCCCTTGAAGATATGGGCGTCAGCTACGTAAAATCGAGCACGAATTTCATCCTCATCGAAACCGGGAGGGATGCCGAAGCCGTCACTGAAGAGCTCATGAAGCGAGGGGTCATCGTGCGCTCGGCCAGGATGTATGAAATGCCCACTTCCATACGCGTCACCATCGGCACTCAGGAGCAAAATGTCCGTTTTATCGACGCATTCAGAGAGGTGATGATTGCGTAAGTCGGGTTTAGTGCTCCTCAGGGAGGTGAAATTACCGCCTACCTCCGTGGTTGCTGAAAGAATAGGCAGAAATGATCTGTGAGGACTGATAAAAACAGATGAGAACGGATATTGAACGCCGGTATTTCCTTTCAAGGAGGATATTCGCAAAGGTTTATGAAGAGTGAGGAGGTACACAGTGGAGAGTGAAGTTACCTGGGTTGACTTTCACACAATGGAGCGCTTTATCGTTGATGTATTCAAAGGTGTGGGTGTCCCAGAAGAGGACGCAAGGGTGTGCGCAGACGTGCTCATCTCCGCGGACAAGAGGGGGATTTACTCCCACGGGGTAAACCGACTGAAACAGATCTACTATGACCGCATCAGGATCGGTATTCAGAACCCGGTGACCCGTTTCGAGATACTACGGGAGGGATCGACAACCGCGGTTGTTGACGGACATGACGGCATGGGCCACGTGATATCAAAAAGGGCAATGTCACTCGCGATCGAGAAGGCACGTATCTACGGAATGGGCATGGTAGTGGTGAAAAATTCCACCCACTATGGGATTGCAGGCTACTACGCGATAATGGCATGCGAAGAGGGAATGATCGGGATCACCGGCACGAATGCGCGTCCATCCGTGGCCCCTACCTTCGGGATAGAAAACATGTTGGGCACCAATCCTCTCACCTTCGGGATGCCCACCGACGAAGAGTTCCCCTTTGTGCTTGACTGCGCGACCTCCATCGCCCAGCGGGGTAAAATTGAAGCCTACGAGAAGATGGGGAAAGAGGTTCCGCCATTTTGGGTGATCAGCTCCGATGGAAATCCAATAACCGATGCGAGGTTGATTCTGAAAGGGTTTACACAGGGGAGCTGTGCGCTCACACCGCTCGGTGGGATCGGAGAGGAAACGGCAGGATACAAGGGGTACGGGTACAGCACTGTGGTCGAGATTCTTTCTGCTGCACTGAGCGGCGGCAGTTTTCTCAAAATGCTCCTCGGTATGGAGAACGGAAAGCGGGTTCCCTATAGGCTCGGACATTTCTTTATCGCGATCAACATTTCTTCCTTCATTGACCTGGTCGATTTCAAGAGGACCGCGGGGGATATACTGCGTGCTCTTCGTGCATCGAAGAAAATGCCGGGACAGCGGCGTATCTATACCGCTGGGGAGAAGGAGCATGATTTCTGGATTTCGCACCGCGACAGGGGGATTCCGATAAACAGTAAACTACAGGAGGAAATCCTTCAGATGAAGGAGGAGCTTGGCCTCAAGGAATACGCTTTTCCTTTCTGATGTTAAAATGGAAGTGCGCGTTTTAAGGTACGCGAGGGATGCACGAAGGGGGGATGGGTGGCTTGACGGGCTTATGATCCGGAAGGGAATATGTACGTGAGAGTGGACCGGTGCTTTTCCGATCTAACCCTGATGAGATTTGACCTGTACGGATGGAAGGTTAAGGGGTTGTCGCATGATAGAGCTTGATTTCGATAAGGCGCAGGGGTTGATTCCTGCGGTCGCACAGGATTATGAAAGTGGGGAGGTGCTCATGGTGGCCTATATGAACAGAATCGCATGGGAGAGAACGCTGAGCACCGGATATGCGCACTACTGGAGCCGGTCCCGGCAGAGCCTCTGGAAAAAGGGTGAGGTCTCAGGAAATGTGCAGGAGATAAAGGAGATACGGATCGACTGTGATGCCGACAGCATTCTTCTCAGGATACGACAGATAGGAGGGGCTACCTGCCACACGGGGCACAGGAGCTGTTTTTACCGAAAGGTAACCGGGGGACGACTTGTCACCGAAGGTGAGAAGATATTCGAGCCGAAGCAAAAGTACGGAGGCTCATCGAAACGGTGTCAAGGAGTGGAGGAGGAGGGCTCCTGAGTGGTGGAATTATAGGAGAGCACGTCCGGGTGGATCGTACCGATTAAAAAAACATCTCAACGGGGGAGTTGCATGAAGAGTGAAGTACTGAAGATTGGAATACCGAAGGGGAGCCTGGAAAAGGCAACCATTGATCTGTTTCAGAACGCAGGCTGGAAGATCACGGTATCAACCCGGAACTATTTTCCTGCGATCGACGACAGGGACATTAGCTGTTCACTGGTGAGGGCACAGGAGATGGCGCGCTATGTGGAGAGCGGGGTGCTCGATGCAGGGCTTACCGGACTAGACTGGATCCTGGAAGCAAACGCCGATGTTCAAATCATCTCTGACCTAGTGTATTCCAAGCTCACCACGAAAAAAGCCCGTTGGGTGCTCGCGGTTCCGGCACACTCTGAAATCGAAAAGCTCGAAGATTGCGCGAACAAAACCATATCCACTGAGCTAGTGAACTTTACGAAACGTTTTTTCGAGCAGAGAAATATTTCTGTGAATGTAGAGTTCTCCTGGGGCGCAACTGAGGCAAAGGTCGCCGAAGGTCTGGTGGATGCCATTGTGGAAGTAACGGAAACGGGAACCACCATCAGGGCCCACGGTCTCAAGATCATACATACCCTTCTTGAGACGAACACGAAGTTCATCGCCAATAAAAACAGCATGCGAGAGCAATGGAAGAAGGGAAAGATACAGCAGATAGCCCTCCTGTTGCAAGGCGCATTGAACGCCGAGAACATGGTCGGGCTTAAGATGAACGTCCCGAAGGAAAATCTTGAAGACGTTATGAAGGTGCTTCCCAGCTACAATGCCCCTACAATTGCCGCTCTTTACCATACAGACTGGTTCTCTGTTGAGACGATCATCTCCGAGGATATTGTGAGAGAGCTCATCCCTCAGCTCATCCGCATGGGTGCCGATGGGGTTATCGAATACTCACTCAACAAGGTGGTGGGGAAAAAAGACTTGCTTACATGAGCTCAGAAGAACACGATTTTAAAGAGAATCCAGTGTAATATCCCGAAAATGATACCTCCAAATCCAAGGGGATACTGATATTTTGTGAGTATGGCCTTTAGCTTCTGCGCAAAGGTGCTCTTCACGCCTTTCAGGGTTTCAAGGAATTCAATTGAGATGTGTGCCCCGAGGAGGATCGCAAGAGCAGACGGGATAAGGTCTCCAATGATCGGGATCATGGGGTGACCCGCGCTATGATAAGGAACGATGAACTTTATGACTCCGATAATGAGTACGGCAAGTCCGATGATGATTTTGTAGGGAGCCACCTTCTCATCGAAAGTTCTGAGTGAGGGATTCTTTTCCATGAAAAGAGGAATTACCGCGAAGAATCCACCCAGGATACATGCAAGACCTAAAAAGAAGACCATTTTTTTCCTCCTTTGAGATGTTGAATTGCTCTTTCCGTTTTCCGTTGAAACCTGTTTCTCATTCGATTCGTAGTATGACCCGCCTTGTCCTTGGCCCATCGAATTCGCAGAAGTAGACCGACTGCCAGGTACCGAGGAGCGGTTTTCTTCCTGAGACTATGATCACTTCGCTCTGTCCGATCAGCGACGCCTTTATGTGTGCATCTGAGTTGCCTTCATAGTGCCGATAGTTGTTTCTGTGGGGAATGAACTTCCCAAGCCCATAGATAATGTCGTGCATTACATCGGGGTCCGCGTTTTCGTTGATGGTGACGGCGGCGGTTGTATGCGGCACGAATATGGTGAGTGTTCCCTCCTGTGTACCGGATTTGTGAATAAACTCCTGGATACTCTGGTCGAGATTGATGAGCTGCTCTCTTCTGTGCGACTGAACCGCTATTTCTTCGATCATCACTTGTGCAAACTCTCCCCAGTGGTGTTTCTCTGCTCCTTTCAGGAGACCTTTGTCTTGAGCAGTCGGTTCACCGATTTCAGCATGTTCACGGCATGCTTTAACTGCACGTCGTAGTCAAGATCGATGAGGTCCGGCATTCTATCTGCTTCCTGTTCATTTTTAATGAGTCGTCTGACGATAATCGGTTTTATCTCAATACTGTTCTGGGCGAGTTGATTCATGAGCGTTTCAAAATCAGCATCCGTGTAGCTTTCGTGCTCTTGCACAAAAGTCTTGATGATCCCTAGTTCTTCGAGCTTTTTAATTGCATCGATCTCCTCCTGAGTCACCTCCACATCCTTAACAACTTCATCCGGTTCTATGCCGACTTCGTGAATAGATGCTCCAGAGGGGGTATAGTACAGGGCAGTGGTGATTTTGATACCTGAACCGTCGGGGAGCTCCCGCACAGTCTGCACTGAACCCTTTCCAAAGGTGGTCTCGCCGACAAGGATGCCTCTCTTATTGTCTTTTATTGCGCCCGCGAGTATTTCGGAGCCTGAAGCACTACCCTTGTTGACCAGAACAATGATGGGTAGGTCAGGAATGTAGGTCCTCTCATGAGCTTTATAGACCTGGCTCTGGCTCTTGTTTCTTCCCTTGATGGAGACGATGTTTCCATCAATGAGCAACATATCTGCGATTTCGATTGCAGATGAGAGAAGACCGCCCGGATTGTTTCTGAGATCAAGGATGATCGAGTCCATGCCCTGGGATTTGAGGTCTCCAATCTGTACGCGAAAGGCCTCAGCAGTGGGCTCGCTGAACTGGGATATGCGGAAATAGCCGATGTGATCATCGACGATGGTGGACTTCACTGTTTCGAGCTTTATCACGCCCCTTGTGATCGTGAACTGGAGCGGCTGTGAAACTCCCTCTCTTTTTACCGTCAGTGTTAGTGAGGTTCCCACTTCCCCCCTTATCATGTTCACTGCGTCAGTGGTGGTAAAACCCTCGGTAGACTCTCCGTCGATTTCGATAATTTTATCGCCCGCTTTCATGCCTACCCTGGCGGCGGGAGTGTCGGCGATGGGTGAAATGACGGTGATCCATTTGTCCCTCACACCGATCACGATTCCCACACCCCCGAACTCGCCTCTCGTCTCAGTCTGAAGTTCGCCAAAGAACTCTTTTGACATGTAGTCGGTATGCGGGTCTTCAAGAGATTCGATCATCCCATCCACCGCACCCTTAATCAGCCTGTCCGGCTCGACCTTTGATTCGTCGTAGTATTCGGTTCGCAGAAGATTGAATATCTCGTTGAAGAGTTTCAGGTTCTCGTAGGTCCTCTCTGTATCACCCGCAAATATCCAGTTGTTCAGCCCAGACGCAGTGGTAATGATAAGCAGGACCAGGACAAGAAAAATCCATATGAGTCTTTCTTTATTTTTCATGATCGCTTTCCACTATTAGCTTGTATACCTAAATTTTACCCTTCGAACCCTATTTGTCAAATAAAAGTGTATAACTCTGGAGGGTGCCCTCTTACTGTTAAAAGTGAGCACTCATTCGTAACGATCGATTAACTGGTTGTTCAAACCCATCTCTTAAAGTATAATCAATGATGAAAATATCAAATGAGGAGGTGTATCCATGTCATCCGCGCACCAGATTGATTACCGAATCGTTGGCGACGACATGCAGGCTATCATTATCACCCTGGACCCTGGTGAGGCGGTGCAGGCTGAAGCAGGAGCCATGATGTTCATGGAGGAGGAGATCGCGATGAACACCGGTACCGGTGGAGGACTTCTGAAGGGGGTAAAACGAATCCTGGCAGGGGAGTCCTTTTTCATTACTACTTTTGCAAACCAATCGAAGATAAGAAGGAGTGTATCCTTTTCCGCGCCCTACCCGGGAAAAATACTCGCTGTGGATTTGAAGCAGGGAAATCTTTTATGCCAGCGTGACGCCTATCTCTGTTCGGCCTACGGAATCGACATAGCGGTGGTATTTACAAAACGGCTTGGAGCCGGTTTTTTCGGAGGAGAAGGATTCATACTTGAAAAGCTTTCCGGTGAAGGACTTGCATTCATCCACGCGGGAGGAACCCTCATAAAGAAGACACTCAGAGAGGGAGAGCGACTCCGGGTCGATACAGGGTGTCTTGCGGCCTTTGAGGAGAGCGTTGATTACGATATTGAGTTCGTGGGCGGCTTCACTACCGCCTTTTTTGGAGGGGAAGGGCTCTTCTTCGCCTCACTCACCGGTCCTGGGGTCATATACATGCAGACTCTGCCCTTTTCGAGACTGGCAGATCGGACAATGGCTGCTGTGCGGGGAATGCGGGGCGAGACGAGAGGCGGTGGATTGCTTGGTGGTTTGAGCGGACTCACTGGGGGAGACAGGGGTTTTTGAGGAGCTCATTAAGGAGGAGTATATGATCGACCAGAACACAGCGAACAAAGCACGGGAGATGCTCGGTGAGCTGGAGGAGAAGGTAAAGCTCATCACCTTCACTCAGGAAATCGAGTGTACGTATTGCAGGCAGAACAACGACCTTGCAAGGGATTTTTCAGATCTTTCGGACAAGATTATCCATGAGGTCTACGACTTCCAGAAAGACAGGGAGATGGTCGACAGATACCACATTGACAAGATTCCGGCCCTTGCTGTGGTTTCGGAAACGAAAGATTACGGGATCCGATTCTACGGAATACCCAGCGGCTACGAGTTCACCTCCCTTCTGGAAGCGGTCAGGCTTATTTCAACCAGAGACCATGGATTAAGCTCCGAGACCATTGACAGGGTCAGTTCGCTCAAGAAGGACGTGCACATCCAGGTATTCGTCACCCCCACCTGCCCTTACTGTCCGCGGGCAGTGGTAACTGCGCACAAGCTCGCCCTCGTCTCGGAGCACATCAGGAGCGATATGGTCGAGGCAATCGAGTTTCCCCATCTCACCCAGAAGTTCAATGTCATGGGTGTTCCGAGGAGCGTGTTCAACGATAGGGACTACATAGAGGGTGCGGTACCTGAAAAGCTCTTTGTCGATAAAATTGTCGAGATCGGGCGATAAGACTCTTCATGAAAAGGCATTTTGCCTTAAAATAATACTTACTGTCGTAAACCTTATTATCCGGAAATATAACCATACATTGAAAGGCTCATATCTCTTTGATGGGCCCCTTCAATCAGAGTTTATTTTAATCATACTATTATTATATTAATTATATTATAAATTATGTGAAAATGAGTTATTATATAAAGTAGATAGAGAATTGTTTCCATGGGGAGGGAATTATGGGAACGAAGAAGATAACTCTTATATTTTTTATGATTGTGCCAATGTTTTTTTCACTCAAAGCGATCTCAGCAGAAGATACTGATGCGCGTGCAGGGAACAGGTCCACGCATTCGCAGGAGTATGAAGAGCAGGTGCTCGGAAGGGTGAGGTGGATGACGAGCCTGGAGGAAGCACAGGTGCTCGCAGATGCTGAAGACATGCCGATTCTTATCCTTCACCAAAATGTCTCAGACAATGGGAGGAGCCTGGAGTACGGAACGACAGTGCTAGATCATCCGCTGGTGGTAGAGGCGATAGAATCTCTGTTCATACCTGTCGCATTCTTCCAGGGAGGAAGTGGAATGGATGAGACTTATGCAGACCTCCTGGGTGATCCTGCCCCTTCTGCCCTCGAGGTGCGGATAACAGACAGCGACTTCAACGATGTCGCACCGAGGCTTGGGGAAAGCCACACCATTCATGAGCTCCTCGGTGCGATGATCGAGGCTTACGGTTGGAGAGGAAAAGATGTACCGGAATACGTGAAGATATTGCACACGGAAACTGTCAACCCAGATGCGCTTGAGACAGCAATCTTTCCTGTTCATTGCTTCTGGGCTGGAGAGGTCGAGCTTGGGCCGTCTGAAGGTATCGTGCAGACAGTACCAGGGAGAATCGACAAACAGGAAACGGTTGAAGTGGTGTTCGACCGGAGCGTAACGTCCTATGAGGGACTTCTTGAGGAAGCGCTCGATGTCGGGCTCTGTGAAAATGCCTACTCACTGAACGACGAGCAGTACAGGGTGGCCTCAGAGCTGGTTGGGACCGGGAAAGTGAAGCGGGCGGGAAAAATGTTTCCAGATAACAAACCAAAATACTACCTCAGCAAGAGCGCATACAGGCACGTGCCGATGACTGAAAGGCAGTCGATCATGGTCAATGCCGATCTCTTCTACGAACGAGACCCCAGGAATCGTCTCTCCCCCAGGCAGGTGCAGATGCATGAGTTTATTGAGAGAAATAAAAGGAGATACTGGAAAAACCAGATTGGAGCTACTGACCTGACAGAGAACTGGGTCAAACTCACCGATCGCATCAGAAGGATGAGTGGAGGAAAAGTATCCATTCACTGAGAGTTGTGGTGACGATCGAGTATCCGACTGTAAGGTATGCGCGAGCGGCACACCATTTCTCCCGAAAGAGCTCTGTTGGTGCTTGAGCCCGGTGCGAATACATTTGCATTACCCCTGTATATAATTTAGCTGAACAATCCTAAAATTATTGTTATCATTGTGATACCTTAGTGGGAGGAGTATTTTCGTGCACGTTCGAAGAAAGCACGTTCGAAGAAAGCACGTTCGAAAAAAGCACGCCCAAAGAATTGAAATAGCGGTGAGACCCGAGCTCGAGGATCCCTTCGCACAGCATGTGAAGTGGGCGCTCACATCCAACCTGGGATACCGCGTGCAGGATGTGAGAATCGTGTCGGTTTACACGGTGATCTCCGACCTTTCTGATGAGAAGCTTCGTGAGTTTGCCGAACGTGTTTTAGACGATCCAGTGCTCACCCGTTTCTCTATTGACAGCCCCATTGCCCGGCTGCTTCCTCCCTTTTCCTGGGCGCTCGAGGTTTCTTTCAAGCCGGGAGTCACCGACAACGTTGGGAAGACCGCATCCGATGTGCTCAGTATGATGGTGGGGAGGAGCAGTGGTGAGTACAGTGTGTTCAGGTCCACCCAGTACCTGTTGAAGGCCGACCTGGCCAGGCAGGATGTGGTGAAGATAGGCAGGGAGGCGCTCTATAATGAGCTCATCGAAGATCTACACATTCTGAGCTACGATGAGTTCACCCAAAGGGGCGGTTTTCCGATCAGTGAGCGACACTTCTTAGAATCCCATATCCCGAACATCCGGGAGTTCGACCTCCACATACCGGATGAAGGACTTGAAGCGCTCTCAGAGAGCAGGACCCTGGCCCTCACCCTCCAGGAGATGAAATATTTTCGCGACTACTTTGACCGGGAAGATGTGCGACAGGCGCGAAAGGCAGTCGGCCTGCTTCCACACCCGACCGACGTGGAGCTCGAGGCTTTTGCCCAGACACAGTCAGAGCACTGCAAGCACAAGATTTTCAACGCAGACATTCTCTACAGAGAGGGTGGGCAGACGGAGAAGATATCCTCCCTCTTTAAAAGTTTCATCCGTGCCGCAACAGACAGGATTTCAAGAGAGAAGGGGTGGCTCGTCTCTGTTTTCAAGGACAACGCGGGTGTGATCAGGTTCAGCGACGATTACAACCTCGCTTTTAAGGTGGAGACCCACAACTCACCCTCCGCGCTCGATCCCTACGGTGGTGCAATCACGGGTATCGTCGGCGTCGACCGCGATCCTGCAGGAACAGGGCTCGGTTCACGAATAATTGCCCATACAGACGTGCTCTGCTTCGGTGATCCTGGTTACAGCGGTGAGCTGCCGCCGCGGATTATGCATCCGAAGCGGATCATGGAGGGTGTGATAAAGGGGATCGAGGATGGCGGGAACAAGTGCGGCATACCCACGATCAACGGAGGGGTGATTTTTGATCCCGCTTACGGAGGGAAGCCGCTCGTGTTCTGCGGATCTGTCGGTATCATGCCAGCACGGGTGGGGAAGAACCCTTCCCATGAGAAGAGGGTGAAGCCCGGTGATGTCATCGTCATGGTGGGGGGTAGGATTGGAAAGGACGGGATTCACGGAGCGACCTTTTCAAGTGAAGAGATAAAGGAGACCTCTCCTGTGCAGGCAGTTCAGATCGGCGATCCGATCACCCAGAAAAAGATGCTCGACATGCTCCTGGAGGCGCGGGAGATGGGGCTGTACCGGGCCATCACCGACAACGGAGCAGGGGGACTCTCCTCCTCGGTCGGTGAGATGGCCCAGCTTTCGGGAGGTGCAGAACTAGAGCTGGAGAGGGCGCCGCTCAAGTATCCGGGGCTTGACCCCTGGGAGATCCTGCTCTCGGAGGCACAGGAGAGGATGACGCTGGCTGTCCCCCAGGAGAAGATGAGAGCCCTTC
>SMTZ1_10034938_pt1 | contig 12455 bp, 14 predicted proteins | sample DeeMarSWOR136_30_FD_25667 | JGI IMG/M metagenome (IMG submission 25667) | reverse complement strand
AACGCGTGCAGCGGTGGTGATGACAATGGAGCCGGTCTTTGCCGGATTATTCGCTGTTGTCATTGGTGGAAACCAGCTGACACTGCGAACTATTGGTGGTGCAGCCTGCATACTGGCAGCAATGCTTATTATCAATCTAAAATCAGGTCGAAGTATTACGCGACTGAAAACATAACAGCTTCCAAGACTAATTGGTTATAGTTACAGCGTTGAGTGGGGCATTAATAAAAGTCAAAATCAAATTAAACGCCTGCATGTTAGCTTTAAATCATAACCTGAGAATTGGCGTTAAAATGTTTGGGACAGGTTGTTACCAGTCGGTATCTTACGAACAAAATAGGGATTTAGTGATTGACACAATCGTTCTATCTTATACGTAAAGTGACCCTTTGGCACAACTCACTTAGAATTAGAAGTCAGCCGCTCTATCCAGCTGAGCTACAGGGACAATCAGATTAAGTATAACATGATAGGGTTGGAATGATAAGAAACTAAGAGTAGGCTAGTCCTTGTGAGCCTGTTCTACGTGCTTATACCAGCATTTCTCATGTACATAAACAGCACATTTAGCACAGTAATAAATATGGTTTCTGGCTTCTTTGCCACAGACTGGACATTTCATAATTAACCGCCTCCGCTATCCTTAACTTTTTCCCCTGACCCTTCGGGATTAGCACTTTCCCCCCTAGAATCGGTTACATAAAAGCCTGGCCCTTTAAATAGGATGGGGACGGGAGAGAAAATGCGACGGGCAATCCCGTGGCAGGTAGGGCAATCAGCTATGGGTTTATCTTGAAAGCTCTGTTTAAGCTCAAATTGTAGGTTACAATTCAGGCATCGATATTGATAAGTGGGCATTTATGTTCTCCTTTATTCTAGAAGAGGTGTTGTTTGTTCTTCAGGGCCTTGCTCCTCAAGGCTTTGTTCTTCCGGGCTTTGTTCAGCTGAAACCTGCACCGTCGAGACCTGCTCCTCCGTTTTGCTCTCTATTGCTCTAAATTCGCCATCCAAATTGACGCTACCTATCTCAAAGGATGGTTGATGGGCCTGCAATACATGCTCATCCCAACAGTAGGCGTGAACAAAAGCATCACAGGAACAATGGAAAACAGCCCTGTCAAAAAGCAATGGATTCCCGCATACAACACAATTCATCTACTTACCTCCTGTAGTTAGCACTCTTGATACCAAAGTGCTAATTATAGCGCGCTGATAGGGTTTTATCAAGATTTCTTTTGGCAGTTATCCTGTAGATTATAGCTATCTTTGGCTTTTCCTCCAAAATCTTTGTTACCGAGGCGCAAATCCCACATTAGTTGACAACCTGTTTTCTTAATCGTTAATATGGAGAGACTTCCATGGGCATAAAATATAGCTTGCCTGAGTCCTTTGTATTTTATCGCAACACAGTGCGAGCAGAATTGCAGGAGGCTATCGATAGTTGTCCTCCGGCTCTTATTAACATACTTCGATACCATATGGGCTGGCAGGATGAACACGGACAGCCTTGTAAGAGAGAATCGGGGAAATTTATTCGCTCTACCCTTTGCCTTCTTAGCTGTCAAGCGGTGGGTGGTGACACGTCGCAGGTAATGCCCGCTGCAGCAGCCATCGAGCTCATCCACAATTTTTCTTTAATCCATGACGATGTGGAAGATGCTAGCTGCGAGCGCCATCACCGACCAACTATATGGAAGTTATGGGGTCAGTCTCAAGCGATAAACGCCGGCGATGCCATGTTCACTCTAGCTTATTTAGCGTTACTTAAACTAAAAGATAGGGGAATAGCCGATGAAAAGGTTGCTAGTTCCACCAAAATGTTGGGCCTAGCTTGTTTGGAGCTTTGTGAGGGACAATACTTAGACATCAAATATGAGAACCGTCTCGACATTACTGTCGATGATTACCTTGATATGGCAACCAAAAAAACAGCAGTCTTGGTTGCCGCATCGACCTCTTTGGGAGCATACCTTGGAAGTGAAGATAGTAAGTTGGTGGATTCTTTTCACCTGTTCGGTAAAGAATTAGGTCTAGCATATCAGATCCATGATGACATATTGGGAATTTGGGGAATAGGGGAAAGCACTGGTAAATCTATTGGCGATATATCTCAGAGGAAAAAAACTCTGCCCGTAGTCTACGGATTGCGGAATAGCGCGGGTGAGGTAAGAAAGAGACTTGAGAAGCTTTATTCTCAAAAATCCATCGAGGGCGAAGATATCATGGAAGTTACGAAGATCCTAGACCACTTAGGCGCCAGGGACTATGCTGAGAATTTGGCTAAGCAATATCATTTCAAAGCCTTGGCACAGCTCGAGGCTGCTCAGCTTGATACATCCATGCAAGCTCCGCTTAAAGAGACAGCTCATTTCCTACTGAAGCGCGACTTCTAGGAGGGAAAATGCCGAAAAGGACTATTGAGGATATAGAGGTTAAAGGCAAGAAAGTTCTACTCAGAGTTGATTTTAATGTCCCACTAAATAGAAACACTGGTGCCATTAGCGATGATAGCCGTATCCGAGCTTCGCTACTCACTGTTAAATATCTCGTTGACCATAAAGCCAAAGTAATCATCTGCTCTCATTTAGGACGCCCTGAAGGTAAAGTAATTAAGAATTTGCGGATGGCACCAATAGCGGAGAGGTTGTCGCAACTTATGGACTTGCCTGTCAGCATGGCCTCCGATTGCATAGGTCAAGAAGTGGAAAGCAAAGTAAAGAAACTAAAAGAGGGCGATATTTTGGTTTTGGAAAATCTACGCTTTCACCCCGAAGAAGAAGCGAATGATGCCGTCTTTGCTCAGAAGCTAGCCAGGCTAGCTGATATTTATGTTAATGATGCCTTTGGTACTGCTCACCGGGCTCATGCCTCTACCGTGGGGGTAGCTGAATACTTACCCGCGGTGGCTGGTTTCTTGATGAATAAAGAGCTAAATGCCCTGGAAAAGCTCTTGCATAATCCAGAGCGGCCCTCGGCATGCCTTATAGGTGGCGCTAAGGTGAGCGACAAGATAGAGCTGTTGCAGAATATGTTAAAAAAAGTTGACGTGTTGCTGGTTGGTGGTGGCATGGCTGCTACTTTCCTAAAGGCACAAGGACATGAGGTAGGACGTTCTTTAGTAGAGGACGACAAGTTAGGCCTAGCCAAGAAATTGTTACAGGAAGCCAGAGAGTGGGGGGTGCCATTTCTACTCCCCATGGATGCAGTTGTGACGGAAAAAATCAGAGTTGGAGCCCCAACTAGAGTAGTAGCAATAACTAATATACCAGCGGGTAGCCATATCGTAGATATTGGTCCAAAATCTATTGAGCTTTTTTACGATGAGCTGAGAAAATGTCGTACCATCATGTGGAATGGCCCTATGGGGATTTATGAAATACCTCAATTTGCTCAAGGAACCAAGTCCATAGCCAGATTTCTGTCCACCCTCAGTGCCACTACTATTATTGGTGGTGGCTCTTCTGCTGAAGTAGTTCAAGCAATGGGATTAACTGCTAAGATGACTCATGTCTCCACAGGGGGTGGCGCCAGCCTAAGATTTTTAGAGGGCGTTGCCTTACCAGGTGTGAAAGTTTTGTTAGATAAGAAATAACAGGAGGCTGTGAAATGCGATTCATTGCTGGCAACTGGAAAATGAATACAACGGTGACTGAGGCTGAAAAGCTTGTTCTTGAAATGCTTGATAAACTGGATAGGATAGAGGGAGTGGAAAAGGTACTTTGTCCACCATTCGTATCTTTGGTCGCCATAGGTATGATGCTTCAAAGTTCATCTATTAAGCTCGGTGCCCAGAATATGTATTTTGAGACTGAAGGGGCCTATACTGGTGAAATATCCCCACTAATGCTCAGGGAGTTGTGTGAATTTGTCATACTGGGACATTCCGAGCGGAGATGGTATTTCAGGGAAACTGATGAAGTAGTTAACAAAAAAGTAAAGGCAGCTTTGGCAAACAATCTTAAGCCCATCTTATGTGTTGGGGAAAGGCTTGAAGAGAATGAAGCTGGCAAGACAGAGGAGATAATTAATAGACAAGTGATATCAGCTTTAAATGGTCTAGAGCCTGTCCATGATTTAGTGATTGCCTACGAGCCGGTTTGGGCTATTGGCACAGGTAAGGCGGCAAGCGGCGAGCAGGCAGCAGCCACTATCCAGTTTATTCGAGACGTTCTGGCCAAGCTGTGGAACAAAAGTATAGCTCAAGATTTACGCATCCTTTATGGCGGCAGTGTTACCAGTGTTAACATTGCTGAGTTTATTTCCCATCTCGAAATCGACGGTGCCCTGGTTGGCGGCGCCAGCCTCAAAGCCGGAGAATTTCTAAATATTGTCGAAAAAACTGCTGAAATTAAAGCGAGACACCTTTAATCCTCAATGAAGTGTCTTATCGCCATTGTTGGTCCCACTGCTGTAGGGAAAAGTGAGCTTGCTCTGCATCTTGCTCAATACTTTCCCATAGAGATAATAATTGCTGATAGCCGCCAGGTCTATCGGTATATGGATATCGGCACTAATAAGCCAACTTCAGCCGAGAGGGCATTGGTCCCTCACCACATCATCGATGTAGTAGAGCCTGACGAAGATTTCAACCTGGCCATGTATCATCAACTAGCCATGGAGGCACTGAAAACCATTCAGCAGAAAGGCAAACTGCCATTACTGGTCGGTGGCAGCGGCCTTTATATTTGGTCGTTAGTAGAGGGATGGAAAATACCTCATGTACCACCTGACAAAAAGCTAAGACGCCAGTTAGAAGATAGAGCAGAGCAAGAAGATAGCCGAAGCCTTTATCGAGAATTGCAGGCTATTGACCCTGTGGCAGCGTCAAAGATCAATCCCACTAATGCCCGCCGCATTATAAGAGCCCTAGAAATCTATCATGCGACAGGGCAGCATCCTTCTCAATTGCAGCATAAAGAGGCACCACATTTCCCTATCCTACTCATCGGCTTAACCCGGGAAAGAAGCGAGCTATATAGCAAGATTGATTGGCGTGTTGATAAAATGATACAAAGTGGATTAGTTGAAGAAGTAGAACAGCTTTTGAAAAAAGGCTATAGCCCTTCCTTGCCATCTATGTCGGGCATAGGTTACAAGCAAATAGGACAGTTTCTTCGAGACGAGATGACTTTGCCCGAGGCTATTGATAAAATGAAATATGAAACCCATCGGCTCGCCCGTCACCAGTATGCCTGGTTTCGCCTTAGCGATAACAGAATTCGCTGGTTTGATGTAAGTGAGACAGAAGCGAAAGCCAACGTCTTTGTCCTAGACCAAGTGAAGTGTCTCTTAGAAGGTTTTATATCATGAAGTTCTCCAAGCTACAGGCCACCGGTAATGACTTCATTCTGGTTGACGCCAGAACTGCGGAAGTGGAGTGGTCGAAGTTGGCCCGAGCTATATGCGACCGTCACTTTGGAGTAGGGGCTGACGGTCTGATACTGGCGCAGGATTCGACCATCGCTGATCTAAAGATGCGAATTTTTAATTCCGACGGTTCTGAAGCCGAGGTTTCCGGCAATGGGCTGAGATGTTTTATCAAGTATGCTATTGAGAAAGGCATGGTTGGTAAAATGTCTTCGCAAGCGAGGCAAAGCAATCGCTCTCTAACAATAGAGACTTTGTCAGGCGTAAGAAAGGTTATGGCTTATATGTCGGGGAATAAGGTCACGCGTGTCGAGGTAAATATGGGCTTGCCCCGGTTCCAACCGGAGCAAATTCCCGTTAAGGTAAAAGTTGACATAATACCAATATTGGATTATCCTTCTATGATAGACGAAAAAAAGTTGAATTTGTCTCTTCTATCCATGGGTAATCCCCACGCCGTGAGCTTTTTATCCCAGTCAATCGCTGATTTCCCTTTAGCTGAGATGGGACGGAAAGTAGAGAGGCACCCTATGTTCCCCCAACGGACCAATTTTGAGGTGGCTAGAGTCTTAAATAGGGGGAAGGTAGAGGCCAGGGTGTGGGAACGCGGTGTTGGCGAAACTTTGGCTTGTGGTAGCGGCGCCTGTGCCATAGCGGTGGTCGCTCAGCTGCTGAACCACGTAGATGAACAAGTTGACATAATGCTTACAGGCGGGATTTTAACCGTATCCTGGGATAGGGTAGGGGAGGTGTTGCTTAGCGGCCCAGTGGAAGAAGTTTTCACTGGCGAGTGGCTCGAAGGAAGGAAACGATGAAATTAGCCAATAGACTTAACAAACTGCCACCTTATCTTTTCGTGGAAATAAATCAGAAAATCGCTGAGCTTCAGGCCAGGGGAAAAGATATAATCAATTTTTCTATTGGTGACCCTGATTTACCCACACCATCTCATATCATCGAACGTATATGCCGGGCGGCACATGACCCTGTCAATCATCGTTATCCTGAAACCGGCGGCTTGCCTGAACTCCGTCAAGCCATTGCCGACTGGTATGAGAGACGCTTCGGAGTTACCTTAGATCCGGATAAAGAGGTTCTGCCACTTATTGGCTCCAAGGAAGGGGTCGGGCATATGGCTTTATGCTTTATCGAGCCTGGCGACCTGGCTTTGGTCCCTGACCCGGGTTATCCGCCATTTTCTCTGGGCACTATACTAGCCGGTGGCGAACCTTACTTCATGCCATTGAAAGAGGAAAACGATTTTCTGCCCGATTTTAAGGCTATTCCAGACGGCGTAGCTGACAAGGCAAAGCTTATGTGGCTTAACTACCCCAACAATCCCACCGGAGCCATAGCTGGACTTGATTTCTTTGAAAAAGTAGTCCGTTTCGCAGAGCAGCACGATTTAGCAATCTGCCACGACACTCCTTATACTGAAGTTGCCTTTGATGGATACAAGCCACCGAGCTTAATGCAGATACGCGGGGCAAAAGAAATAGGTGTGGAATTTCATTCCCTGTCCAAAACTTATCACATGACAGGATGGAGAATAGGTATGGTGGTAGGTAATGCTGACATGGTGAACGCCTTATTCAGAGTTAAATCCAACCTGGACTCAGGCATTCCCCAAGCAATTCAATATGCTGCTGTGGAGGCTCTGCGTGGCTCTCAGGAGCACAATGCTGAGCATAATGCTATTTTTCAACGGCGTCGAGATAAACTGGTAGAAGTCCTTAATGAGATAGGGCTGAAGGCCAGGATACCCAAGGCAACTTTTTATATCTGGGCTAAAATTCCTCAGGAATATACATCTATTGATTTTACCAAGAAATTGCTGGACGAAGCCGGCATAGCGGTAACTCCGGGAATTGGCTATGGGAAAGAGGGAGAGGGTTACATCAGATTTTCTTTAACCATTCCCGATGATCGCCTGGAAGAGGGGGTGAATCGTTTATCATCCTGGCGGAGGAGGGGTAGATAAAGCAGAAATTTTTTAATACTGAAGCCAAGGTAGAACAAGCACTCCTGGTAGGGGTAGGAAGCAGGGTCTCTAATCACAATTGGTCAGTTACAGATTCCTTAGAAGAGCTATCTCATCTGACGAAAACAGCGGGTGCCAACGTAGTAGGCATATTGACTCAAAAGCTGGACGCCCCTTCGCCTACCTATTATATAGGCAAGGGCAAAATTGAAGAGCTAATTAGCCTAAAAGAGCAAACACAGTACGACACAGTAATTTTTGATGATGAGCTGTCGCCGCGGCAGCAAAGAAATCTGGAAGAGGCATTGGAAGTTAAGGTTGTCGACCGCAGTGCTCTGATTCTACATATATTTGCCCGAAAAGCTCGAACCCATGAAGGGAAATTGCAGGTTGAACTAGCCCAGCACCAGTATCTTCTGCCCCGGCTCATCGGGCAGTGGCGCCATTTAGAGCGGCTTGGTGGTGGCATCGGCACCAGAGGTCCGGGAGAGTCACAACTGGAAACCGATCGCCGGCTTATTCATAAACGCATCAATCTCCTTCAGCATAAAATAGAAAGCGTCAGGAAACAGCGAGCACTTTACAGGAGACGCCGTAAGGAGACCGGGACGTCCATCGTAGCCATCGTGGGTTATACTAATGCCGGTAAGAGCACTCTGTTTAACACCTTAAGTAAAGCCAGTGTGGATGTGGAGGATAAGCTTTTTTCTACTTTGGACCCTGTAACTAGACGGCTAGCTCTGCCAACTGGACAACATTTTCTTATTACCGACACCGTTGGCTTTATTCACAAGCTTCCGCCTTCAATAATTGCCGCCTTCCACGCTACTTTAGAGGAACTCGATGAGGCTGATTTACTTTTACATATAGTTGACATAACACACAAGAATGCTGCTAATCAATGCCTCACAGTTGAAAAGATACTCGGCGAGCTAAATCTGGAAAATAAACGCGAGGCAGAATTGAACGCATTAACTATTATTCCTTACTTCGAGGAAGAAATCGTGTTACCGAATGAGGACATCGCTCTCGTCTCTGCTGCCAAAGGATGGGGATTGGACGAGCTTCTAAATAAGATAGCTCGTCATCTTCGATCGACAAGTTAGACACGTCAACTGCTATTCCTGATCTCTTCCGCCAAATATCTTGGTGCCTATTCTGTCCTTTAATTCTGTCAAATATCCTTTTGGTCTCCACAAAATAAGGCCTTGAATCTTCAGGATTACCAAAGCGGGGGCCCATAGTCATAAGGCCCGTCACTTTAATATTTCTAAGATCGGATATTCTTCTTACCAATTGTTCCACGTCCTCCGGCAGAACTCCTGATTTTTGGGGCTCTCTGCCACTGTTTACTTCGATCAATATTGGCATTATTTTGCCAATCTGAGCACACCTTCTATCAATTTCTGTGGCTATTTCTAAGGAATCGACACTTTCTATCATGTCGAATATCTCCAACGCTTTTCTCCTAACACTATGCCTTCGAAAGGTTCCAATAAAATGCCATTCCGCCCTCCTTCCCACCAGTTCATATGCCTCTTTTGCTTCCTTGACATAATTTTCTCCGATGATTTTTATTCCCGCTTGAACAGCTTCTAGGACTTCCTCAGGTGTTCTCGTTTTTGCTGCTGCCACCACCTCGGCTCCTTCGGGGAGTTCAGCTAATAATTCGGCAATGTTCTGTTTAGTTATATCGCTTGCCATACCATGATTGTAATCCACTAAGCTTGCCAGCTTCAAGGACAAGGATAGTGGAAGGCAAGGTTAATATATTTGAGACTAGCAAATTTTAAAACTCGCTCTGAGAGGCGATTTTAAGGGCATGAAAATAGCAGAGATACATCTTTATATATCGCTAGCTTTTTAATATCTAGTTTGTTTGACGTTTTAGTGCGGTGGTGTCGGGGAGAGATATCAAAACTGGACTTCTTAAGTTTTAACAAATTAATCGATATCTTTGTGTTCGTAGAAGAAGTCATTCGGCTTGAGTGACACAAGCAGTATCTCAGAGATGCGAAATCGGACTCTTGACATGAAAAAGTAGAAGTATTAACATAAGGTGATTATTCGCACAGTGTACCTTCTGCGAAGCTAATCGATTTATAAAATATACTTACTAATTATGACCATAGATTTATTAATCGCTGAGTTTCTTGAATACCTTGAAATCCAGAGAGGCTGCTCCCCTCTCACCATTCGTGACTACACACGTTATTTGGAGCGTTTCCATGACTGGCTCACCGAGAATTCTTCTGCCACAAAACCGGAAGAGATAACCCTGGAGCTTATCAGGAGGTACAGGTTGTATTTAGCCCATTTGCCTACCCGTGACGGTGTACCACTAAAGCGCGTCACCCAGAGCTACCATATCGTTGCGTTGAGGGCTTTTCTCCGCTATCTCTTGGTCCAGCGTGATATATCTACGTTATCCCCTGACAAGATTGAACTCCCAAAACAAGGACCCCGTTCTATCGCCTTCTTAAATACGGAACAAATAGAGAGACTACTAAACAGCCCACAAATATCAAATATAATAGGCCTCCGGGACAGAGCTATCCTGGAAACCTTATTTAGCACAGGATTAAGAGTATCCGAATTAGTTAGTTTGAATCGTGACCAGGTAGACTTAGAGCGCAAAGAATTTGGTGTCAAAGGCAAAGGGAATAAGCTGCGAGTAGTATTTCTGTCGGATACAGCAACGCAATGGATTGAACGCTACTTGCAGGCACGTAAAGATAACTTCAAGCCGTTGTTCATTCGGCATAGTGGTAAAGTAGACATTCAGAAAAGCGGCGAAAAAATGCGGCTGACGGCAAGGTCAATCCAAAATATTGTTGCTAAGTATGCAAAAAGTTCTGGCTTGCCTATCGAGGCGACACCCCATACTCTTAGGCATTCTTTTGCCACGGACTTGTTGATAAGTGGTGCCGATATCCGCTCCGTTCAGGAAATGCTTGGCCATGAAAGCATCAGGACAACCCAAGTTTATACTCATGTCACTAACAAGCATCTAAAAGAGATTCACCAGGCTTTTCATAGCAGAAACAGACAGGTATAAACATTATGTCAAGCATAGATAGAAAATTTACAGAGACGGGGTTGCCGTGGCATATTGTCGAGGGGGCTATCAATCGTGAAATTAAATGGCTTGAGAGAGCAATTGAGCAAACGGTCATAGGCAAAGTGCCAGGTTGTGATGATTGTCGTTATACTTACAGAAAAATCGCTTTCTTGATTGTCACAGGCAGAATTACAGCGAAAGAATTGATTGCCAGAGGGGGGCATGACTTATGGGATGATTTGACCAAGAAGCATGGCATTAAGAAATCGGCACGTCACGGTGGTATCTGGCACAGGAAAATGATGGATGTTCTTACCGAATACTTCGCAAATCAAGATTTCGAGGTAATTACTGAGCCGTTGCTCAGCCAAGGGCGCGCTGATTTAGGCATTTATAAGGATAGCCATATGGATTTGTTCGTAGAGATAGGAGATACTTCGCCTTATAAATTATGGTGGAATTTGCAAATATTAACTAATTGCAGGATTTTACTAGTGCCGGATGAAAACCGAGCTATAGAATTTTCCTGCCAGCATAGTCAAGGTGATATATTGCGCAGAGCGCAGGAAAATGGAACGATTTAAAATGCTGCCGCATATTGATGACTTTTTAATGAATCTACAGGACAATTATTATTCTCCATTGACAGTTCGCAACTATAAGGGATACCTGGAAATTTTCGACCACTTTCTAGATGAGAGCAAGGTTCCCTTTGATAGAATTAATAAGCAGACTATTATCTCCTATAAAGCATATCTTACCTCACGCGGTCGAAACACAACGAAGCCAGGCAATCATAATGACAAGCAACTTGCCCCCTGCACTATAAATTACAAGTTGATAGGACTCCGGGTTTACCTTCGCTACTTAATCAGTAACGGCTATGCCTGCCCCTTAGCACCCGAATTAGTCGAAAACCTGAAAGTTGTTTCAAAACAACCACAAGTACCCGAGATTAAAGATTTAATCAGGTTAATTGAAGCACCATCCCCCGACGTAAATATTAGAGAACTGCGGGATAAAGCTATTCTGGAAACACTGTTCCACACAGGGTTGAAAGTATCAGAATTAGTTAGTCTAGATCGTGACCGGGTAAACTTGGAGCGGAAACAACTTGGCCTCAAGGGCAAAGGAGACAAAATACGCATATTGCTTCTACCCAATCCAGCTGCGAAATGGATTGACCGTTACCTGAGGTCACGCCGAGACCATTTTAGGCCCCTGTTTATTCGTCATAGTGGTGACCTGGATACTAGGAAGAGCAGTGAAAAAATGCGACTGACAGTAAGGTCTATCCAACGTATTGTTATTAGGTACGCACAAAGATGCGGCTTGTCAATCAAAGCAACACCTGAAACTTTGAGACACTACTTCGCCACCTACATAGCCGGGGAAGGTGCCAATCCAGTTCCCCTTCAAGTCCTTCATAGTCATGAATTATTAGATGGCGTCACCCGCTATATCAATGTTTCAGATAAGTGCGCTGACGAGACTCACCGCAAATACCATCCCTTGGCTGAGCCAGGTTAAAATCATAGGCTTAGAACATTATGTCAACTAATATTATGGGTAGATTGCCTGCCGAAAATTAAATAACCGATTTCTAAACGTCGTACAGCGGAATCTTGATAAACAGGATGCGCTACATTAAGACTCTAGAGAAAGGTCTTGCCTTTTCCGAGAAATACCCTACCCTATCTCTAACTGATTTATTAAGCAAACCTTGTCTGTACGCCAGTGTATGTAAAAAAAGCTGTATATGTTGTGGCACTTGCCAGAGTTTTCTCCCAGTGTAGAGATAGCCATACCTGGCGGAACTGCCCATTTTCTCGGTGGTAATCTCATTATTTTTGTAGCCGATATCTTTCACCAGAGCAGGGTTAAATCCATTCTTTCTGGCTATATCATCTAATACGCCATGGATGCCCGTGCCATGCTGCATAGCAAGCTTTTCTCTATTGGCATACTTCTCAGAAATCCCCATTTTTATAGCTAGTTGACGGTGTGAATGCTTTCCCAAGTGGTCTTCTTCAGAGGTCACTTTCA
>SMTZ1_10005772_pt1 | contig 12455 bp, 16 predicted proteins | sample DeeMarSWOR136_30_FD_25667 | JGI IMG/M metagenome (IMG submission 25667) | reverse complement strand
TGTTGTTGATTCTATTTCTAATATATCTGTAACAATAAATGGTAAAATCTATGTTGATTTGGATAATATTCAGATACAAAAAAAAGAAGGAGGAAGTATCGAAGATACTAAAATTTTCAAAGGTATTATTCTAGATAAAGAAAGAATAAATGAAGGTATGCCAAAACAAGTAAAAAATGCAAAGGTTGCTTTGGTTAATGCTGCCCTCGAAATTCAAAAAACTGAGATAGATGCACGAATAGAGATCAATAGTCCAGATCAATTACAAAATTTTTTAGACGAAGAAGAAACTATGCTGAAAAAAATGATTGATTATGTTAGAAAAAGTGGAGCAAATGTACTTATTTGTCAAAAGGGTATTGATGATTTAGCAGAATATTTCCTTGCAAAAGAAGGTATTTATGGAATAAAGAATGCAAGTGAAAATGATTTGAAAAAACTAAGTAAGGCAACAGGAGCAAAAATTGTTGCCAACCTTGTAGATCTTACTAAAAATGATCTTGGATTTGCTGGATTGGTTGAAGAAAGAAAAATCGGTGAAGACAAACTTACATTCATATATGAATGTAAAAATCCAAAGGCAGTTGCAATACTAATAAGAGGGGGAACTGAACATGTGGTTGATGAACTTGAAAGAGGGCTTCATGATGCATTATCAGTTGTTAAGGCTGCTCTAGAAAATGGTAAGATAATAGTTGGTGGAGGTGCAGCTGCTACTGAGATAGCAATGGGTTTAAGAGATTATGCACCAAGTATTGGTGGTAGAGAACAAATGGCAATTGAAGCCTTTGCAAATGCATTAGAAATTATTCCCAGAGTTTTATCTGAAAATGCTGGTCTAGATCCGATTGATATAACTCTTGAACTAAGAAGTGCCCATAAGAATGGAAATAAATATGCAGGTATCAATCTGTCCAAAGGTAAAGTTGAAAACATGTTAAAAAATAATGTCATAGAACCTCTTAGTTTAGGTATTCGGGAAATACTTGCTTCGTCTGAAGCAGCAAATATGATTCTTAGAATAGATGATGTAATTGCATCAAAGAGCACTGGTATGACTTCACCAGGTCCTTCAGTAAATAGAGATTTTGATGAATATTAAATAAATAAAATCACTTAAAATATAATTAAATCGAAATTATGAAAAATAAAAATTCTTTATTAATTTTTAAGTATATTTGGTGTTTAATATGAAAAATGAGAAGGGTAAAGAAGAGCGATTTAGGAAGTTTTTTAACTTACAATACACAAAAATCAAGAGGACTGCTGCAGTTGGTAGTCTTATTATGTTAATTCTGAATCTATCATTTACTATTTATCCTTTCATTGAACATAGAGGTGTTCATCCATATTATGCTATACCAATAATCTTTTTCTTTGTGTTTACCTTGGTATGGTTAGCAGCTCATATATATGTAAAAAAATTTGAAATGTATAGAACTGAATCACTTGCTGATAAAATTTACAATCCCTATTCAGTATATGCAATTGGTCCTTTTGAAGAAATGAAATATAGAAATTTTGATATTGTAATCATGGAAACTCTTTATGATATTCTACCAGATGGTAACAAAAAACAGGAATTAGGCGAACAGATTAAAAAGGTAAAAAGATGGTGTGATTTAGGTTATATTCCAAAACAAGAATTCCCACAGCATTTGAAAAAATATTATATTACAAAAAAAGAGAATAGATTATAATCTACTTTCTTAATAATTAAATCAAAAAAATAGGTTACTAATAACTAAATTTTTAAAAAATATAAATTTCTTGTATTTTTAGATAGTTTTATATATTACTTATGTTAAATATAAACATGATAAAGAATGTATAACAATAACAAACTAATCAATAATAAATCTAAAAAGAAAAAAATAATACCTAAAGATATACCAATTATTTTTGTAATTGATTAAATTATAAAAGTAATTTTTAAACTCCTTCTTGAATAACTGTTTTCTGATTATAAGTAGTTTTTAACTCTTCTTTTATAACCTCTGAAAGACGTTGAATACCATTTTTTATTACATCATCATCAGAAAAAGAGAAGTTCAAACGCATCGAATTATAATTCCCACCATCAGGATAAAAAGCATCACCAGATACATATGCAACCTTCTTTGCTATTGCTTTTTGTAACATTATATTTGTATTAATTCCCTCTGGAAGAGTAATCCAAATAAACATACCACCATGTGGGATTGTCCATTTTGAACCCTTTGGAAAATATTTTTTAAGAGCATCAAGCATTATATCTCGCTTTTTTTTGTACAGCTTTTTTATTTCAACTACCTGTTTATCCAGATAGCCTCCTTTAATATATTCATAGGCCACGTATTGACTGAAGACATTTGTACAAAGATCTGCTGCTTGTTTTCCTAAAACTAGTTTATCAAGTATCTGTTTTGATGCAATAGCCCATCCAAGTCTAAAACCTGGAGCAAGTATTTTAGAAAATGTACTAACATAGATTACTCTACCTTTTTTGTCAAAAGATTTTATTGGTGGAATGAATTTTCCCTCAAATATTAGTTCACCATAAGGATCATCCTCTATTATAAGAAAATCATATTCTGAAGCGATATCAAGAAGCTCTTTTCTATTGCTTAGAGATACAGTTTCACCAGATGGATTTTGAAAATTTGAAACAGTATATAGAAATTTTGGATTTATACCAGTTCTGTGTAGTCTTTTTAAATTTCTCCTAAGAGAATCAATATCAATATCAACATCAGTCATTGGAATTGATTCACAATTTGCTTCAAATGCACCAAAGGCTTGAATAGCACCAAGATAAGTAGGAACACTTGATAAATATGTATCACCGGGATCTAAAAAACAAAGTGCTGAAAGAAACAAAGCTTGTTGTGCACCAGTTGTCATTAGTATATCATGGAGTGTGCAATTTATGTTATTGTTTTTATTCATTCTTTCTGCAAGAGCACCTCTAAGAGGAATATATCCTTCTGTTGAACCATACTGCAAAGCGTTTTTAATGTCACCTTTAAATATTTTATCGATACTTTTATGAATAATGTCAACTGGAAAAGCTGATGGATTAGGAAGACCTCCTCCGAATGAAATCATATCTGGGATCTGAGTGACTTTTAGAAGCTCTCTTATTTCTGATGCCTTCAACATCTTTGCTTTTTTTGAAAATAACCTCTCAATATTTACAACCATATTAAACCCTATAACAAGGCATCTAATATGTTTTTATAAAAGTTAGTACTGGTTTTAAATTAAATTAATTTTAACTAAAAACAAATTTAATTAAATAAATTATTAAATAAATTTACTTTTAGTTAATAGGTTAAAATTGACTTATTTTATTATAACTTATTAAGTTCATTTCTGATTTTTTCAATTGCTTTTTCCTTATCACAACCAAGTCCAATAGCATCAGGGTTTAACTCATCTGATTTTATTTGTTTCAACCATTTTTCTAAAACCTTTCTTTCAAACATATATCTTCACTTATCCTCATCTAAAATAATTAAGGTCCAAATAGGTTAATTGATTCCTCATCTTCAAATTCTAAATAACTTTCCTTATCATCACTTTCCTTTCTTTTTTTCCTCTTTTTTATAGGGGGCATTAAAACATCACCTTCCAATGATCAATGTCCAAATTAAATAATGCAACAAGGATTAAAAATATAAAAATTTAGGTCTTTAAACAAGGAAAAAAATAATAAAAAGACAAAAAAACGAGGAGCAAATTGATAAATGCATGTTGTTTAGAATAAACAAAATGGTGATACTCATGCAAAATATAATAAAAACAATAATTGAAATGGGCAACTTTAAAACATTTATTAGAGTAATTCAAAAAGCAGGTCTTAATAATAACCTTTCAGATGGCGGACAATATACAGTTTTTGCACCAAATGATGCTGCTTTTTCAAAGTACTCTTCTGAAAAAATTGAAAATTTGTTAAATGATAAAGATAGATTATTGACAGTTGTAAAAACACATATTTTAGCAAAAAAAGTACCTTCAACATCTCTTATGAATATAAAAAAAATTAAAACGATTAATGGAAAAGAGCTAACAATATCAACAAAAAAAGGTCTTCAAATAAATGATATAAATGTTATAAAAACTGATATTGAATGCACAAACGGCATAATTCATGGAATTGATAATGTTTTTTCGTTTAAATGATATTTAATTTTGGAAAAAAAATTATCTTATGGTTGTAAACTTTAATATAACACCTGTTCCTTTGAGTTTTTCTTGGATTCTATCTATAAAGGCAAGTTCATCTTGTATTGTTACAATGCGTTTCCAATCATATACAAAATCATATTTTCCTATATGATACTTTAATCCAAATTCACTTAATTTATTGAAGATAATAGAAGCTTTTTCACCATCAACATTTAAAAATACATCAATATATGTTTCCATACAAATCACCTATATAAATCATTTATTATCCAAATATTTCTTTTTATTTTTTCTTGCTTTTCTTTCATTAATTATTTTTGTGACTAACATAGATAACTGATTAATACTTTTTTTATTAAATCTGAACCTATCTTGATATGGACATTCTTCATCCACAATAACACAATTTTTTTCTTTATCAAAAATAAGAGGATAAAGAATGCAACCCTCAGGTCTATTTTCATAAATTAAACAGATCTTACCATTATGAAAAACGCATCTACCATCTTTATTTTTTAATTTTAACCACCCTTTTTTACTTCTAGTAAAATAATTTTTGTCATAACCAATGTTTTCAATTTTTTGTATATCACTATCTGACAATAACATTGATGTGTTTATACAACACTTTGTACATTTATTTCGAATGCAAATATTACTTTTCAAATGAATTTTTTTAAAAAAATGATATTTATCAATTTTAACTTTTGATTTCTTATATTTTTTTTAAAAATTCCTTGGAAAACGCTCTCAAATTTTATAATCTTAATAAAACCTATTAGAATGTAATAAAGATTTAATTATTAATAATTGAGGATATTATTATGGCACGCAAACCAGGAAGTATGTATCATAACATAAAACAACATGCCTATACTAGGAGAGAATATATGGGAGGTGTACCTTTATCTAGAATCACTCAGTTCGTACTTGGAAACAAAACAGGAAAATTTCCATTTCAAATGATATTATGCTCAGATGAGAAGTGTCAAATAAGACATACATCATTAGAAGCTGCTCGTGTTGCAGCAAATAGATATTTAGAAAAAAAAATTGGAATATCTGACTATAGATTGTCGATTTATCCATATCCTCATAATGTTTTAAGAGAAAACAAGCAAGCAACTGGTGCTGGTGCAGATAGAGTTTCTCAAGGAATGCGTGCATCCTTTGGAAAAGCAGTAGGAACTGCTGCTCGTGTTAAAAAGGGTCAAATTGTAATGAAAGTTGAAACCCACGAAAAAAATTATCAATTTATAAGGACAGCCTTATCAAAAGCCTCTTCTAAGCTGCCACCACCATGTAAAATAAAAATTGCGAGCTGATAATTTTGGGAAATATAAGACAGACAAATATAAAAAATACCGCTATAGAACTGTTAGAGAAATATCCAAAGGAGTTTATTATCGGTGATTTCCAACATAACAAATTAAAGGTTGCAGAATTAACCGATGTTAGAAGTAAACTTTTACGTAATCGAATTGCAGGATACGTTACTAGACGCTTGTCTCCTCATAAAAGAGATAGTGATATGAGTGTGATTTATGATGAGTGAATTAAATTTTGAAAAAATAATAAATTTAACAACATGTAATGGACATTTAGGAGGAATTCTTGGTGAGGCTCTTCTTAGATTTTTTTTAAAGGAAGAACTGATCAAAATGAATGGTAAGGAATATTTTATAACACAAAAAGGTTGGGATGAACTAGAAATAATTGGTATTGATATTGATAAACTTCGCTCAGCAAAGAAAAAGATTGTTAATATTTGTTTTGAAAGTAACCATGGTATCCTTTATGAACATGTAGGAGCGTATCTAGGTAATCTATTGATGGAACGTATGATTGAATTAAACTGGATACAAAAAAAGAATGAAAAATTATACCAACTTACTAAAAAAGGTTTTGAAGGTCTTGAATCAATGGGTATTAAGATAAAAAATGCAGTTTCAAGACAAAGAAATCATCCTTAGCTATTTTTTAAGGTGAAATAACAATTTGGATAAAAAAATAAAAAAATCTTTAAAAGAAATTTATAAATCAATAAATAATTTCAAATGTCAGCATTGTCACCAATGTTGTGGACCAATAATATGGTTTGAACCAGAAGAATTATTTATAAATGAGTATATAGAAAAAAAGAAAATTAAAAGAATTTTATGGACAAAAGAAGAATTTAAAGAAAATAATATGAGATGTCCATATTTAATTGATGATAGATGTATTATATACCCTGTTAGACCTATTGTATGTAGATTACAAGGAAATATTTCTGAGTTAAAATGTAAGTTATCAAATGATGGTACATTTTTATCTGAAAAGAAACTAGAAAATATAAGAAAAAAATTTATAAAATTAATTAAGCTTACAAATGGTATAAATAATTTTTATAGTACCCTCAAATTGTGAGAGTTTAAAATGAAGATAAAAATCGGAAATGATGAATTCTGCCTTCATTGTATGGAATGGCGAGAATATGATATGGAAGGTAGATGTAAGATATGCAAACATATAATTCATAAAAAAGATATAGAATCTGAAAAAGAAGGTTATAGCAATCAAAAGTCAGAATCAATAACATTTGAAGAGCTGGAAGAAAATTCTGATAGCTTTGATTATTAAAAAAATAAAACCAATTTATGGTAATCATTATTAAAACAATTTAGATATCTGGCTCATATGAAAATCAAATCTGTTTCAGCCTATCCGCTAGATCTAAAATTAAAGGAACCTTTTGCTATTGCAAACGAAACGATGTATATTGGTGAAAATGTTTTTTTAAAGGTTGAAACAGATGAGGATATAATTGGATGGGGCTGTGCAACACCTGATAGTGTAACCTCTGAAACAAAGGAAACAGTGATGGATTGTTTTAATAATATTTTAAAAGATATTCTTATAGGTGAGGACCCAACAAGAATTAATTATTTAAATGATGTAATTGAAGATAAAATTAAAGGAAATCCCTCATTAAGAGCTGGTATCAATATGGCACTTTATGATATCCTTGGTAAAAAAGCAGATTTACCATTATATAAGCTTCTTGGTGGATATAGAGATAAAATCGAGACCTCAGTAACTATTGGTTTGAATCCAGTTGATGTTATGGTTGGAAAGGCAAAGGAATTTGTTAAACAAGGATTTACCTGTCTAAAAGTGAAATGTGGCATGGATCCTGATCAGGATATTGAAGTTGTTCTTGCAATAAGAAATTCTGTTGGCCCAAAAATAAAGATACGTATGGATGCAAATGAAGGTTATAGTCTGGAAAAAGCTTTGCGTGTTGTTGAAACTTTAGAAAAACTTGGGGCAGATGTTGAATTACTGGAGCAACCAACCCCAGCTAAATATCTATATGCCCTCAAAGAGGTAACAGCCCAGTGTACAGTTCCTATTATGGCAGATGAAACCGCATTAACATTAAGAGATAGCCTGAAGGCTGTAAAAATGGAAATTGCAGATATGATTAATATTAAACTTATGAAAATTGGAGGTATTACAAATGCTATAAAAGCAAACACTTTTGCTGAAGTAGCAGAGATACCTGTAATGATTGGCTGTATGAACGAATCAATGGGAGCAATGGCAGCAGGAGTTCATTTTGCTTGCGCATTTAAAAATGTTCAATATGCAGATTTAGACTCTGTTCTAGATTTTGATGAAGATATTGTAAAAGGCGGTGCAAACTATAAAGATGGATTTGTAATCCCATCAGATAAACCAGGTCTAGGTATAGAGGTCGATTTGTAAGATGGAAATATCAGATTTAAATAAAATTTTAAATGAAATTCCAACTTATACCAGATTTTTAAATGTAAATGAAATTGATAATTTAGTAAATCTTATTGCAGAAATGCCTGGAGTGAAATACAAAGATATTGGAAAAACAGTGGATGATAAACCTTTAAAAATGTTAGATATCGGTGATAATACCAAAACTGCATTAATTATTGGTGTACCTCATAGTGATGAGCCATTGGGAAGTTTGGTAGTAACTTATTTTGCTAGATGGCTTGCAAATCATCCAGAAGAAAATTGTTTTGGATGGAGATGGTTATTTATTCCAATTCTTGAACGTAGAGGGATGAAATTAAATGAAGGTTGGTTCAATATGGCAGAGTCAATAGCGGCAATGGCAAAATCATCATTTAGAGAACCAACCGAAGATCAATATGAATGGACATTTCCTATAGAATATGATGATTTTCAATGGACACAATCTAGACCAGAAACACTTGCAATTAAGGATATTTTAGAAAAGGAAAAACCAGATTTGCTTTGTAACCTTCATCATAGTGGATTTACAAATGGATACTATTATCTTAGCAAGGAATTACCAGAGGTTTATGATAAATTAAGAAATTTTACTTCTAGCTTAAATATACCTTTATCTGACACAGCTCCAGATGTTCCTTTTGGAAAGATGATTTCTCCAGGATTTTACCAGATGTATGGTTTAAAAGATTATATCAAATATTACAAAGAAAAAGATCCATTGATATTACCTGCCCTAAGACGTGGAGCTTGTAGTGATGAATGGTATCTGAAAAATATCGGTGGCTATAGTTTTAATTGTGAAGTTCCAATGTATCTAAGTCATAAGTTAAAAGATAAAAATCCTTCAAAAAAATCATATAAAAAAATGATTGAGGATCGTTATAAAAGGAAAAAATCAAGATTGGATTATTCAATAAAAATAATAGATAAACTAAAAGATTATGAAAATATGGCAGATTCTCTGCTCTATAATTTAGCAAAAAAACATATCGCAAATGCTCATCTATCACTTGAACATGAAAAAAGGCTGCTTGAAAAAACAGAGGATAGAACTATCACGAAAGCTGAAAAATTTGAAAATAGTGTTCTTGAAGATATATTTGATTTATTCTTTCTAGGTCAGATCTGGAGAGTTGCAGAAAGCATCTGTGTAAAAGGTGGAGCACCAAAAATATGTAGAATTATGGAACTATCTGATCTTGAAATCAAAGGTCTTGCTAAAAGTGTTCAGGAGAGAGGAGCATTCTATCAAGTCCCAATACGTAATTCTGTAAAAATGCAACTTGGAAGTATACTTATTATTGCAGATGTGCTAAAAAATAAAAAGGATTAATCATTAGAATCATATGAATAGCTTTCATATGATAGATTTTTATTAACATTTTTGTTTCTCTTGTAACCATTTTCTTGCTTATTTACTAACAATGGTGTTTTCCTTTGTTTAACAATTTTAAGTAATTTTTGTGTTACATCAATTGTTTTATTCATATTTTCCTCCAGACATTTTATCCAATTTTTTACTTAATAAAATCGCCAATATCCCCTTTATATTACTTTCTATGTTAACATTGGTAACTATAGCTTTTTGATGGAAAAGTAGATGAATATGATTCAAATACCTGGTTGATTTACTATGGATAATGGGGTTATTCGAAAATTTACAATAAAAGACCTTAACGGTGTCATAGAATTAGAAAGAAAATGCTTCAATAAATATTCAGCATACAACCCAAGACAGCTAAAATATCTAATAACAACTGCAAATAGCAATTGTTTAGTAGAAACAATAAATGAAGAAATCCGAGGTTTTATTATAGTTTTATATTGTAATGGTAAAAAAGTTGCAGGAATAGAAACATTAAATGTTGATCCATTATATAGAAGAAATGGAATAGGAAAAAAACTTCTAAATACAGCAGAAGAAGATATGTATTCTAGATTTATAAAAAAAATCAGATTAGAGGTATCAGTAGGTAATCTATCTGCTATTAATCTATATGAAAAACTTGGATTCAAAAAAATAGCTATACTAAAGGATTACTACAACTATGAACAATATAAAACATATGATGCTTTTAGAATGATCAAAGAACTAGAAACATGACATTAAAAAAAAATTAGTTTTAACTAATCCAATTATTATTTTTTAATTCGCATTTTCCAGTTGTATAATTATTTATTATACTCATTATTTTAAATCTTAAATGTTCAGGTATATAATTTGGATTACAAGTTTTTTTATTAATATGGATTTTTTCAACATGGTCAACAGGTTTAATATTTAATATTATGTCTTTGTTCCCAATAAGAAAAAATGATTGATTTTTCTCATCTTCATCTAATCTTAAATTTGATGATTTAACATTTTTAAAAAAATTATCGATATGTTGATTTTTAAAATTCATAATCTTAGGATCTGCTTTATTTGCTAATAAAAAAAGTAAAACACCCATACATTTAGAGCAAATCCCGCAAGGGACAACCTCATCATTTTGAAAATGACAGGAATGACATGACCTTTGATATTTAGCAAGTTCAGGGTAACGATTAACAAGTATCTTTTCTACAATTAAACCAGATATATTTCTAACTGCCGACCATTGAAATAGACCAGGAATCCTTTTTGAAAACCATTTATTCATTAAAACGTCATAGTCTTGGTGTTGATCATATATACCATAATAATGTTTTATCCCAAGATACTCAGGGTTGATTCTTAGATCATCAAACTCACTTCCAATCAAAAGATTACCAATTTTTTTATCAGTAAAAATTGGTAACAGTAAAAATACATAGAATGGGAAGATGCATAAACGAATTGGATATGTGTCAGCCCAAACCTTCCTATGGTCAGGTCTTATAATTTTCAAATTATCAAGCATAAATACATAAAATCTATCAATATTTGTCCAAACACGCTGGGTTTTATTATCAATAGATTTATGATATCTATAAGCAGGAATAGCAGTTCTCCAATGTCCCCCACTTTCATTAACATATAATGGATAAGTTTTGCATCCAATATCATTGAGCATACCATATGTTAAAAGACTTTCTTTACCCCCACTTGATAAAATACCACAGCTGTTCTTATCTACATTAGATGTGATGTTCTCATCTTTATAGATTTTAGTAGGCTTAATTATAGTTACTGGATTAGCTAACTCAGGTTTTACATTTTCTTCTTTAGGAACATATTCTGGAAGAATATAATTAGCTCTTCTTCTAAGAATTTTATTTACAAAAATATCCCTACCAAAAATTCTATTTAAGCTGTTTAGAATTTCATAATCAGACTTACTTAATGGAAAATTTAATTTGAATTTTTTTGAAAATAGACCATAATTTAATAGTGGCATTGTTAAAGCCAGACGTAAAAGAGGAAGATATCTTTCATTTAACTTATTTTCATATTTTAAAATAATATTAAACGATGAATTATCTTCATTAATTTTGTTTAGAATTACATTTGTTTTAACACTGTTCCGATTAATTTCTGGTTCTGATAACTCAATAGAAGAAAAACATAGTAAATCAGATGATTTACCCTTCATTAATTTCCTCCAAAAAATCTACTATCTCAGAAACACCTTCACTTAAAGGTTCAATTACTGGAACATTGAAAACATTCTTAAACTTCATTTTAAAATCTTTTATTTCATCTTTTTTCATATTTTCTTTATTTAACCCAATCCCAACCAAAGGTTTTTCAGTAAGAAGCTTAGCAATACTTACAACCCTTTTTGGATCAGGCATAGGAAATTCTGGAAAACCATCAAGATTTGGTCTTTTTGGAGCATCTACCAAAATAAAACCATCTATTTTACCAGCAGCTAGAATTTCATAACCACCCGGAAAAAAAGGATGAACAAGACTACCTTGTCCTTCTATTATCATATAGTCAGGTTTTAGTTCCCTCCAAGAATCAAGAATTGCACCTTCGATTCCACCAGATATAAAATCATTAATCATAGCATCAAGAACAATTCCATGAGGCCAACCTTGCATCCAACCAGTTTGACCTGTGTAAATCATATCAGTTTTTTTACCTCTCTTTTTTAATTCTTCATTAATAATAACAGCAATAGTTCTTTTACCAATAGCAGAGTCAGTACCAATTATTCCAATTCTTTTAGACTTTACGTCCTTGATCTCACCGGTATAAAATCTTTTATAATCGCGAAAAATCTTACGAACATCTATAATATTACATTTATGTTTTTTGGCAAGTCTTGAAAACCCAGGATCATCAGAAATGAATTGATGAAGACCCGAAACAATATCAAGACCTTCTTTAAGTGCCCAAACAACTGCTTTATCATATCCTTGAGGTAAAATGCCCCCCTCAGATACAGCAGCAATAATAAATGTATCTGCATCAACATTTGAATATGCCTTTTTAATGTCATTATATAAAGGGATATCTCTTTTTATCCCGTCTAGTATATCACCTGCATCGCCTTCTGGAATAGACGAATCTACAACACAACCAATATCAAACCTTT
>SMTZ1_10031243_pt1 | contig 12457 bp, 6 predicted proteins | sample DeeMarSWOR136_30_FD_25667 | JGI IMG/M metagenome (IMG submission 25667) | reverse complement strand
AAGAGGAGCATGCGGGGCTCGCCGATCCAGTCTTTCACCCGTTTCATGAGGAGGCCCCCGAAGATGAACGTGCAGATGCCCATGACCGCCATAATGTTCCCAATGGACACGCTTGTCGCCCCGTAGCGCTGTTCCAGTACGAGGCTCAGGCTGGAGAAGATCATGCTGAACACCAGCATCATGGTGAAGACCTGGGCGAGTCGGAGCATGACGGTCTTGGTTAAGACTCGGCCTTTTTTCTGGGCTGCTCTGGTGTCCGCCTGTTTCTTCAGATCGTCTCGCCGTTCGTGGGGCATGGTCTCGGTGAAGATGAGGGAGGTCGCGATAATCGAGGCTATGGACATGAGACACGCGGCGTATGCCGGGTAGACGATGTGAAGCGCCCCGAGGTATCCACCGATCATCGGGCCGACGATGCTTCCCACCGTCATGGCGACGGACATCACGGCCATCTTCTCCGCCCTCGTCTCGGGCGCCGTCACGTCGGATATCGCCGCGTTGATCACGGGGATCTGTCCCCCGAATAGCCCGTCGACGATGCGGGCCAGCATCAACATCCCGATCGAGTTGGCTGCGGCGAGGATGATGAAGGAGGCCAGAGTTCCCGCCTCTGAGACTAAGAGGATACGTTTTCGGCCGTACCGGTCACTCAGCCGTCCCCATATGGGTCCCGATAAGAGGGATGTAACGGCGTTGAGGGCGGTGAGGATCCTGAATTCTGAGGCGCCGAAGGATTGCGCGTAGAAGGGGAGGAGCGGCATAATCATCATGTACCCCAGCATGTCGACGATGATGCAGATGATGATGATGGGCATGGTTTTCGTGAAGGAGATGTTGTATCGGCTGATCCGCTTCTGAAATTGGTCATCGATCTGCTGCGTCTGCGTCTTTCGGTCCAGGGTCTCCGCCGTCGTTCCCGCCCTCCGCCACGTGTGGCACGTTGTTTGACAACGTAACACGGGTTTTCTAGTATTTTCAAAGCTATTCTTTATAAACCTTCCTCGGCACACTACTACTCGATGGACGTTGTCCCGAACTCTTGGCATCCGACTTGATAAGGAGACGGAAGACCGCTTGGCGTCCCTCGCCGACGCCTTGAAGCTTAAGAAAAGTCAGCTGCTGCGACGTGCCTTCAACGAGTGGGCACGGACACGGGAGAACATCGTGGGACAGAATATGATGCTCTGTGATAGCCTCTTACTGGCCTCGCTCTTTGCCCACTTGGACGGCGACGAGGTCTGCCAGGTCGCGGAGACCCTGTCTGACCACATCGTCTCCAAGATACGCATTCGACAGATTGAGAAAAACCGGGTCCACGAGTCTGTTCCCGCGTTTCTGAGCACGTTAACCCGGCTCGTTGGGCCGCAGCATTTGGGATGGTTCAGTGACATCAAGTTCACTTATGATTCCGATAAGAAGATCACGATCTATGGATTTCATTCCCTGAATACACCGTACTCCACGTACGCTGTTCAGCTCCTGTCCCGCATCATCTTGAAGATGCATGGCTATGACTGCCCCGAGGGCGCGTGGAACGTGACCGAAAACGCGTTCATCCTCGAACTGACCCCGACATAGCCGTCCCATCCGCCCATAAGACGGCGCGGTATGCGCGCGTCCGAAGCGCACACGCACCGAGAAGGGTCCGTTGTGATAGAAAAGAAAAAAAAGGGAGCACGCGCTCATCGTAACGACGAGGGGAGTCGGGGAGGACGATGTATCTTTTTGGTCTGGATGTCGGGACGTCCACGGTGAAGTCCTGCGTCCGCACAGAGGAGGGGGACCCCGTTGCGTCCTCGAGGCGAGAGTACGGGCTGCATCATCCCAAGCCGGGGTGGTCGGAGCTGTATCCTGATGAGGTGTGGGGTCAGATCCGGGCCGCTATACGGGACGTCGTCACGCGAATTGACTGCAGGGAGATTCGTGCCATCAGCGTCGCCGCGATTGGGCACGCGATCATGCCGGTCGATGAGACGGGGGCTTGGCTTTCCCCCCTCCTTCCTTTCTACGATACCCGCGGCCAGACGGAGGCGGAGCACCTTCACCGCCTGCTCGGCGGGGAAACCTTGCTGGGCGTCACGGGATCTTCCCGTGTTCAGCAGCCCTTAGCGAACATGATCTGGCTGCGCCGGCATCGGCCCGCGGTGTATGGGCGGACGGACAAGTTCATCGGCTTGCACGAATACCTCGTCTGGCGACTGTGTGGTACGCCCTGGATCGATTACAGTCTCGCCAGCTGCACCAGTCTCTTCGATCTGGAGACGGGGCAGTGGGCTCCAGAGATCCTGGACGCCGTGGAGGTAGACCGGGATCTCCTGCCCGACGTCGCGTGCGCCGGGACGGTGGTGGGGGAGGTGACGGCTGAGGGCGCGCGGGCGACGGGGCTGGCCCGCGGCACCTGTGTCGTCGTCGGGACGCATGACGCGCACAGCTCTGCGTTGGGGACCGGCATCATCGACGACGGCCTCTGGATGGAGGAAGCGGGCACGTTCGAGCACATCTGCGCTTGTTCGCTACAGACGCGTGGCCGGCGTCTCTGCGGTGCCATTAATCGGACGCCGCCCATCCCCGTGGTGTTCAGCGGGTTCCGGACGGCTGGCAGCATCCTCACTTGGTATAAGGATACGTTCGCCCACAGGGAAATCGCCGAGGCCACCGCGACGGGGCAGGACGTCTACGACCTCCTCACCGCCAAGGCGGCGCAGGCTCGGCCCGGCGCCGACGGCCTCCTGCTCCTCCCGACGTTCCACGGCGGGGCCGCGGGCGGCGCCGTCATTGGCCTGACGCTTCACCACGGGCAGAACGAGTTCCTCCGCGCCCTCCTTGAGGGCATCACCTACGAGGTGCGCGTCCACTTCGACGCCCTGCGCGCCCAGGGCGTAACGCCGCGGGAGATCCGGGCTGTCGGCGGGGGGGCCAAGTCCCCGTTCTGGCTTCAGCTCAAAGCCGACGTCACCCAGGAACGGATCACGGTGCCCGCCCGTCAGCAAGTCGGTACCTTAGGCGCCGCTATCCTCGCGGGGATCGGTGTTGACGCGTATCGAGACGCCGTCGATGGGGTTCGACGGACCTATCGTGGGGGCGCGGTCTATGTGCCTGACGAGCATGTGACCGGTCTCTATGACCGCTATTATGCGGTGTATCAACGCCTGAAGGCAACCTTAGAAAATGTATCCTATTCCCCCAACTAGCTCGCACCACATGTGCGGGAAAATGGCGTAGCGAGCCACCGTTTTACCGTCGATCTGTTAGGGTAGACTTCCTCTTTTTTCTACCTTGCTGGCTAGCTAACTCGAATGCGCGTGCTCAACCGGTTCCCCCGGTTCACCGAATGTCTGTTCCCTCGTTCGGCGTGGTCGTCCCGCCGCGTGATGCGGCCTGATACGCGATCCTTCGCGCGGGGCCTCGGGTTCGCTGGCCTGCTTGCGGATGGCTTCCTTCGGCTTCGCCTCGGGGGCTGCCGCGGGTTCTGCGTCTGGAAAGAAACAAATTGTGTGGTGGGGATTCCCGTGGATTCGGGGGGATTCGCGGAAAGCGGGTGAATACTCGCGTATTCGACGGGTGAGTCTGGGCGCCATGGGGAAACGTTGGGAAAAATGGGGGGAAATTGGGCGTGAATGGGGGAGGACGATTGGTGTGGCGTTCCCTCTGCGACCTGGGGCGCTTCGAGTCATGTGCGCGTGCGGATAACGCGGGGGTGTTCCCTCCTCGAAACGCCCCTTTGCGGGGAACTCCGACGTCGTCTCCTCGTTCTTTGTGGAGCACGGGGAGCTCGTTCTTCCTCTCCGCCGTCCGCGGCCACGACGGCGGTGTCGAGTGCGCTGGCTAGCTGTCTCGCGCGCTTGCGTCATCGTTTATCGTTCAACGAGCCGTTCGGGGATGCGGATAAATGGGGGTCGGGTGGTCTATTCGTACGTGTTTATGTCATGCTTCGCGATTACCGGTTTGGAAAACCGGGTGATCTCGCCAGCGCTTTTCTCGATTCGATTCCCTGCGTGTCTCTGTAACGTAAATAAAGCAGGGCGTCGTTACTTAGGACGGGGGTTCATGTTGGTTTCCCTCAGCCAATTACAGGAACTTTCGCCGAAAACTTTGGTACTTTTGGTTGGTCCCCCGGGCTCAGACAAAACAACCTTCTGTGAACAGACCGTTCTCAAGAGTTTAGCCATGGATCGGCCGATCATCTACGTGGCGACGGAGTATGGCCCGTCTGACGCCGAGCAGGCGTTGAAGGCGCAGGGGTTGGGCGCGGTGGAACGGGGCCTGCTTACCTTCGTTGATGCCTATAATGAGACGGTGGGGGGTTCGGTTCCCGAGAGGCCGGACACCGTGTACGCGGACTGTAACGACCTTTCAAGCCTGGACATCGCCATCACGAAGGTGACGGAACAGGTAGGACGAACGGGGGTCCTCTTAGTGTTTGATTCGCTGACGTCCCCCTATCTGTTTGGCGGCTCCGAGATTCTCCGGTTCATGCGGCAGACCCTCTCCCGCTTCGCGACCAGAGGAAACGCCGTGGTGGCCTCCATCGATGAGGGGTGTGGGAAGCCCGAGGACCTGGTGGCGATGATGAGCCTCGCCAACGCCATCATCGAAACGGATATCGCGGCGGGAACGAAGATCCTGACCGTCGTGAAGCATCCGCGAATCGAACCGACACGGATCGAGGTACCCGTGACGCTTCCTCCGCGGGTAATCTCCTACCATTTTGACCTCGATTACTTGAGACGGGAGATGGAGTTGATGGTTCGGGGCTTTGGCGCCGCGTTACGACCCGAGGTCGGGGACCGCATCAACATTGGGTGGCGGGACCTCATCTTTTGGAGCGGGATGCTCTGGGATCCCAAACGGTTTCCCACGATGATGTACGAGTTGACCAAGTACTCGGAGGACTTGGGCAATGTTCCCAGCAAGGTGATTCCCTTGCGCGTGAAACTGCTCTTCAAGTTCATGCCCAAGAGTTACAGCAAGGTCAACGACATGCGGAAATTCATGAACATGATTACGCGATTCAAACCGGAAGAACATGGCATGGCGACTATTGAATACCTCGATGACGCCTCGAAAACCGACGAACACCACGTTCGACTCCACGAACACTATGAATGCTGGGGCTTTGAGCGCATCGGGACCTCCCTCGGGATTATGCGGCCCGCCTTAGTAGCCGGCAGTTTGACTGGACTGGAGAAGCTGAAAGGACTGGAGAGAGACTGGAACGCCATTGAGACGCGATGCCTCGGGTTGGGCGATCCCTACTGCGAAGTGAAACTGGTGCCCGGCGAAATCGATGGCCTGCACGCCTCCCTCGAGAAAGACCGCACCGTCATCGAACGGATCCAGGCACGTCTGATGACCCACCTCACGGGCTTCATGCTCCATGGCACGCCTCTGATGGAGCGGCCGACCATCGGCAGTGGGGTCCACATCCACGATGTTCAACACGTCACGGCCGCGCCCACCGTCAACGCGAGCCTTCAAACAGTGTTTAAGATGGGAGGCGCCAAGGCAGGGAAGATGCTGGGCGACCGCCTCATGGACGCCGGGTTAAGGGCGGATGAGGGCGTGCACCGCGTCATCGCCCTCATGGAACACTGCAAGGTAGGAAAGATCGCGTTAGGAAACCGGACAGCCTTCCTGCTTCTTCACGACCGGGTTCTTCAACGGCTTCTTCGCTGCCGTGAAGAATCAGCACGTCAAGGAAATCAGGTGTATTGCGATGGGGGACCCGTACTGCGAGTGGGAATTTAGATAATGCCTTTCCGTTCCCTGTGAGGCGCCTCGTCATCGTTCGACCTGGGTTTCCTAACACGTATTACGTGAACTCAAGCACATAGATGGTTTGCGCTGCTCAGGCTCGCAAGCTGCATAGCCAAGTCGTAGCTAGCTAAAGTCTACTATCTCCTCGACAAGCTAGCTAGCTGTAAAGCAAAATAGGGTATTCCATCTCGTCATTGGTTAGCTTAAATAGCCTCCCGTTCTTTTTCGCTCATCTCAAAGAAATTTTTGCAAACAACAACATTTCTTCATTAATCAAGGTCTCAACAGTTTGCCTTTTTCCCACCTACATTCTAGCTATTTCAACATGGGATTCAAAGAACTTGTTCAATTGTTTCATCAAGTCTCGGGTTTTAATGTCGTTCAAGTAAACTCTCCTGCCTGTCTTCTTTCTTGTCATATCCTCTATTTTTGCGATGAAATCTTTAGATCGTATATTGAAACAGGATTGGATAAGAACGTCGTCCACGAGATGTCAATCCAACTCCTGAAAATCACACACCAAACTCGGCTTCCCATACCGTGTTGAGTGACGGAATCCGAGATAGGATTCAAGCTTCGCGTGATCAAGGCTCGATGCACTTTCCACGATAACATCTCGCTAGCCAAACCCAAAGCATTAGTAACCTTTATTTTGTCTAGCTAGCTTAGCTGAATCGCGAATCTGAATGCGTTCGTAGCTGGCTTGGATCAGGAACAGAGATTATCTCTTGAGTTTGTTCGTAACTAGGGAAAGGAAACTTGAAAAAGTGAAAATTATAGAAAATATCAGGCGGGAATTCTCGTTCATCTCGGGCAATTACCGTGTTCTCATAATTAGCTGGATCATAATGGATTTAGCCATGGAAATGCCTTCGCCGAATTTTCAGTATTACGTTCAAGCTTTGGGTGGAACGGGACTCGAGCTTGGGATCATTGGCTTAGCTAATTTTCTGGCTTTAGCCATTGTGGCGTTCCCCGGTGGATATCTGGCAGATAAGTATGGGCGGCGACGCCTCATCACTACGATGACCTTCGGTATGGCCATGTCGTACTTGTTTTTTGCTTTCGCAATCTCTTGGCATTTCATTTTGATTGGGACACTACTAAATAGTGTATGCCTCATCTATCAGCCCGCCTTGTTCGCCATGGTTCAGGATTCGGTTCCAACGGAACGCCGAGGCATGGGTTCATCACTTACCCAGTTGATCCATGGTGCTTTCAATACGCCCGGTCCAATTATTGCGGGGTTCCTGTTCCTCAAGTTCGGACTCGTGATGAGCATGAGGCTCATCTATTTGCTCATGACCCTTCTCTTCCTCATAGCAGCGGTGTGGCGACTGCGGCTGACCGAGACGATGCGTAATAGGGACCCAATTCAGCTAAAGTATTTCGTCTCGTCATATCCAACCGCCATCAGAGAGAGCCTAAAGGTATGGAAGATCGTGCCGCGTTCGACTCTGTGGCTGTTTGTTGGACAGATAATTGTAATGTTTGGAATGGCTCTCATCCAAGTAATCAACGCGGTCTATGCTCGCGACGTGCTGCTAATACCGGAAGAACAGTGGTGGCTCACCTTCATCCCCTTATTGCTGATGATGATCGTGGCTTCCATACCGATTGGCATGATGATTGATAGAATTGGTAGAAAAATCCCCTTAATACTGGGAGTACTGACGTCTGCGCTGGGTTCATGGCTGTTCATGAACGGAGACTTAGTAACGATCATGATAGCGATGGCGCTTTTCGGCATTGCGCAAATAGCGTTCATGGCTGGATCAAGCGCCCTTTTTGCCGATTTAGTCCAACAAGAAAACAGAGGCAAAGTGATCGGCTTCACCAACTTTGCGGGATATATAGCGATGGGGTTTGGTATGCTGCTTGGCAACTATCTTTACCTTAGCTCTAGTCCTCAGATGCCCTTCCTTGGCACGCTTGTGTTAGCTATTCCCGAACTTCTGATAATCCTGCTGCTCATCCATGAACCCAAGGAAAAAGCTGCCTCCATACAAGATAGCTAGCTCATTATGGCTTTTTTTCTCTACAGTAGCTAGCACGCGTGGCGCTGCACTTCTAGCTAGCTACCAACTGAAAGAAATCATCTAAAAGGAAGAAAATCTCCTTAAACTGACATTTATCACCTTTTAAGACGTAGTAATATACTTTATTAATGATTGACGTTGGCTCAGGAAAATAATCAGTCCAATATACTGCAATACCGAAATTTGCTCGCTAGTATCTTATGTTTTTCTATTTCTCTTTGATGCGGAACATTGCTTATGGTACGCTGGCAAACGCCATCATTCATACTCCTGTTGGAGAAAACACGTGTGAAGGACTTTCCTTTACCCAAGTTTTGAAAGAGGCTGAATCGTATCCTATGCTTAGATGTATACCTATACAATATTGCGTACCGATAGAGCAGGGCGGATTGTTTTCATGGGACAGATGCAAAGGAGGTTTGGATTATCTGAGTCTTCCCTTCATCACTGCTTTGACTTCAGCCACCCTTATTGGCTTGTATTAGCACGCGCCAGTCTTAAATATGCATATACGTTATAAAGTAGGTTTACGGGCTTTGATACTCTAGTTTCTTTTCTAATTCGTCCACTCGCTGTTTCAGTTCCTTTAACTGTTTATCCATTGGTCGAATAATGAAAAGTGTGAAGAAGACTGAAACACCTATTGTGATAGAATAAGGTATCAATGATGGAAAAAAAATCCTTATGATATGGCTAGTTATGGCACCAAGTGTTAAGGGAATAATGGACTTTGCAAAGGACTTCCAAGTTAAGCCCCGCTTTAAGTTGCGCCCATACTCTTCAAACATTTCACCACACCCGATAATTGATCTCTTTTTTCGTAACTTAGGGCTTTCTCAATACTTTTCCGAATGTTTCATCTTCTCTCTAGGGACGTCAACTCCAATTCTTTACGTCATTTCCTTTTATAGTTCATGAACCGATAAACTGGACTTAACTATCCACATTATAACCCAAATTTGGTCTTAGTTATGCATATACGTTATCAAGTCGTAAGCTAGCTAACTATCGGAACTCCCATTCGCAGTAGGGGTCCCCTAATCCTATGCATTTTGTCTCCAAGAAGCCGTTGAGGAAGCCCGTGGTGAAGTGGCATGAGGGCTCCTCTGCCTTAATCATGAAGCTCTCACAGTTCTGCACCATCCTCAAGGTCTCACCCATCGAAACCTTACCGACCTTGCAGTGTTCAAAAAGGCGGAGGATGCCCTTCACCGCTTCATTCTCATCCATCTCCGCTTCCATAAGGCGTTCACCGACTCTCTTCCCACCCATGGCGCCCCCCAGCCTCACGGCCATCCGATACCGCTCACTTACGATGGCTGGCAACACCATGATATGGCCAAGAGCATGCAAGCTAACCTCGTTTCCAAGCTTTGGTCTCTCTTTCCAGAGAGGCTCCCCTCGGAGCATGAATCCCATCAATCCATCCATGAGGCGAGTGTGAATTCGTTCCAGAATTGTGTGGTCGATGCTCTCTAGCGAGCCCTTCAGCTCATCGATTTCTCCCGGCACAAACGTCGCCTCACAGTACGGGTCTCCCAGCCCGATGCACTTCGTCTCAACGACGTTCCAGTCCCTCTCTTCTTTCTCGAAGACCATTAAATTCCCAGCCCACGTGCCAAGCGTCCCTAGCTGTAACGCTGCACCGACGTTGTCAAATCCCCAACACGTCACCGTCTCATAGGCTCTCAGGTGATGTTCATCCGTTTTAGAGGCTTCCTCAAGGTATTCGGCGATCTTGTACCGATCGCGCTCCAATCCCGGTCCGGTCTGTGACACGGCTTTCTTCATATCCTTCACCTTGCTAAAGTTCTTCGGCATGAACAATTTTAACAGTCCCCGTTTCATCCGGGGAAGACGCTGGATAATCTGCAATACCTCTTTGCTGTGCTTGGTTGCGTTGTATACCATCGTTGGAAACCGTTTGGGGTCCCAGAGCATACCACACCATCGGGCGAAGTTGGGCCAGAACAGGTTCACATAATCCCCAACCTCGGTTCTCAGAGGGGTTCCAGCCATCAGACCCATCGACATTGCGACGTGCTGCGATAACATTTCCGCGTCTATCTGGAAGGGGATTGCAGGGCTCCAGGTCATGGGGACCTCAATCTTCGTCGGCTCTACCAGAGGATGCTTCATAATGTGAAAGGCTTTCGAACCATCCATCAGCTCGATCTTGACGATGCCGTCCGCCGTGCTCATCATCGCCACCAGGTCCTCGGGCTTCCCACACCCCTCGTCCACACAGGCTAATACCGCGTTTCCCTCAGCTGCAAACCTTAGCAAGGTCAGCCTCATGAAACGCACAACCTCTGAACCGCTCATGAGGTAGGGTGCAGTCAGGGAGTCGAAGACCAGCAAACTATTTTCTCCGGCCCTTTCCCGCAGCTTGGAGATAGCGACATCTAGGCTCGTTAAATCCTGAGACGAGGCATCGACCGTATCCGGCCGAGTCGTGCTTGGGAGGCCTACGGTCTCGTGGACGGCGTCAACTAACCCTAGGGAGTGGGGTAATACCTCACCCAATCCTCTTTGTTTCAATGAATCTTCAACTTTAGATGGGGTAGACTCAGTGGTCACATAGATGACTGGCCTCAGCTCAATGTTGCTGAGCACCGCTTGACCCACGAGGAGAATCAAGTTCTTGGATGGTATTTCCTGTAATTGGCTTAGTGAAACCAACACTAACCCCAATACTAAATAAAAGAATACCGGTTTATTTAACTTACACAGCGATCAGGCACAAGATGTTTAGAAAATAAACTACTTTGTTGTCTAGCTACTTTGTCGTTCGGCGGATGAATTCGCTGTCTCAATCTTCCATCAAACGATGATCCGCGTTCCTCTTGAAAGGAAGGAACTCCAATTCAGTATCTTTCTCGATAAGCGGAAATCTAGAGAAATATATGTGCTACAGTGCTTTCCGGTAAACTTCACATTATCTGCTCAACTACAGGTAATTTCCTTTCCCGCGATGGTTATCTATCTCTCTCTGATTCTTTTAGCGATTGGAACAGTTTTCCTTCTCTGGGTGGAGTACGCCCATCGGAAAAGAGGTGGGCTGAAAGGATCCGCTGACACCATCATTTTTTATCGAGACGGACTATACGGTATTATACGGCATCCGGGTGTTTTTGGTTTTATGTTGTGGTTTATTTGTTTACCTATCTTTCTCAGCGTATACGTTCCGTTTACATTCCTTTCTGCTGTTGCTATTATCATAGCGATTGTGTACTATTATTATATGATCAGTGTCGAAGAGAAGATTAACGTTCAAAAGTGGGGAGACGAATACAGAGCGTATATGAAAGACGTCCCTCGATTGATAGGGATACCCAAATCAAAGAAAACAGAATAAAAGATTTTTTCCTGTATAGACGTCATAGCCGATGGCTTTACCATAGATTATAAGGAAGGACGGTGGAGGGGACAATGGATAAGAAACTTTGGGTTCCAATTGGGATGCTAGCAATTGCTATCGTTGGGATCATATTTGTTTCACAGGTGGGAGTCATGCCCACAGACACGAAGATTATTGACCTCCTCCATGAAAACAAGCAGAGTCTGCTAAATGTTATTGGAATTGTGGGAGCCGGGATCGCCAGAGATGAGAACAATTACATCATAGGAATAGCGGTATACGTAGAAGGCAACCTAACTGATATCCAGCAAATACCAAGCAAGCTTGAAGAATTCACGGTTTATATCAAAGATGTAGCCGAGACAAGTGAATTCGAACGAGAACAAATGATTATCCGCAACACCTATTACCATCTCTTAACCGTTACCACGGATAAGACATTATATCAGCACAACGACACTATCACAATCACCATCAAGAACGAATCGAATGAAACTTTCACCTTTGGAAATTCGGTATACGACCTACACTTTGAAAAGTGGAATGAAACTTCATGGGAGTTCTATACCGGAGTAATTGGATTGGACGTGATAACACCACTCGATCCAACAGAAACAGCGCAAATTGATTATAAATTAGGAAGACAGATGGAAAAACCCTTTCCTGCAGGACAGTACCGAGTCATTACAAAAGGATGGGTGGACCAAAACGGACAGGGCATTCCCCTTTGGGATGATGCGCAGTTCACAGTTGAATAAGGATTAAGAGAAAAATCATCTATACACAATAATTGCCCAAAGGATGGTCTACAGCTTGTATAACTCTCAGTTATGATTACTTCTGGTAGCTCGGAGGAGACTATCGACATGTCGAGCGAATATCATCTCCATTTTTTGGGCACTCATAGTCAAAATAAACCCAAATTTTATACTATTCAGGAGCGTCGGGCGGGCTTCAAGCCTGAAGTAGAAAAGCACTTAATACTGGATGGATAGCCTTTGGGTTATCAGTACACATGTACGAATAACCCCTTCCCCATTTTTTGGATCCTTTTAATGAATTGGTAGAGGAAAGCACGTTCTACGTTACGAATTCGAATTTCCCGGAGGAGATACACCCTCAAGGTCGAATATGTCCCTCCATCCTTTTTTAGCTAGCTTAAAGTGCTACTTTGACAAGGATGTCATTAGGACGGACTACGCCTAGTCCTTTTTGCCCAAGCATTATCGTCGTTGAGTGCGTATTTAGCAATTCAATTAGTACATTAAACCACTCTTTTTTAGTGAATAAGTTTACATCA
>SMTZ1_10013983_pt1 | contig 12457 bp, 10 predicted proteins | sample DeeMarSWOR136_30_FD_25667 | JGI IMG/M metagenome (IMG submission 25667) | reverse complement strand
CAAGCAGCAAGAGAATCAATAGTACTACTAAAAAATCAAAATAATATCCTACCTCTGTCAAAGAATATTAAAAAAATTGCGGTAATTGGCCCCAATGCCGTAGGACTTGAACCACTTCAAGGAAATTATTATGGTACGCCTTTAACATATTGTGACCCACTTGAGGGTATAAAGAAAAAAGTATCTCCACAAACAGAAGTGATATACGCAAAAGGGTGTGGATTATTCGATCCTTCTAAAAATGGATTTGAGGAAGCAATCGAGATAGCAAAAAAATCTGATATAGTTGTTATGTTTCTTGGTTTGACATCCCAGCTAGAAGGTGAAGAAGAAGAAGCTATCCCTAATCCAAAGGGAGATAGAACAGATTTAAAAATGCCGGGCGTTCAGGAGGATTTATTAAAAGAAATTAATAATTTGGGAAAGCAAATTATAATGGTTATTACAACTGGTAGTGCTCTATCAATAAATTATGCTAAAGAAACAATTCCTGTAATACTTAATATGTGGTATGGAGGAGAGGAGGGAGGGAATGCTATTGCAGATGTGTTATTTGGAGATTATAATCCATCTGGTAGATTACCAATAACTTTATACAAATCTATAGACGATCTCCCAAAATTTGAAGACTATAATATGGATAATAGGACATATCGTTATTTGAAAGATAAACCATTATATCCCTTTGGATTTGGATTAAGTTATACTACTTTCGAATATTCTGATTTAGTATTCTCTAATTCAAAAATAAAAACTGGTGATCAATTAGAAATAAAATTTAAGATAAAAAATATGGGACAATTTCGAGGTCAAGAGGTGGCACAGCTTTATATCTCAATTCAAAAAGAAAGCCTTTTACTACCAAAAATAGAACTTAAAAGGTTTAAAAAGATAGATTTAGAAGCTGGAGAAGAAAAAGATTTGACATTTGTATTAAAACCTGAAGATTATTGTTATATAAATGAAGATGGGATTAAAATAGTTGAACCATTAGAAATTAAGTTTTTTATCGGTGGCGGACAACCAAATCAAAATTACGAGGAACATAGTTATGTAGAAGGGCGTATTGAAATTGTCGGAAAAAGATTAGAATTAGATTAAGAAGATTTATTCTTATGCTCCTTTGATTTTCATCATGTTATTTAAAAGAAGTTATTTAATTATATTCCAATCTTTTATTTTACCAAAAATTTCAAGGGGTTTGATGAAATCGCCGTAAACTATAGAGATATGATGGGCAATTCCATTCTGAATGATTTTTTCAAGGACGGTTTTTACATTTTCGCTGAATTTTACTTTAACATAAGTACCTTTTAACTCTTTATTCATGGGAATACCTTCTGCTTTCTGTAAAAATAGACGATATTCTCCAGGTGCGTAATCGATTCTTAACATTGAAATTTCTCCAGATTTCATAACAAAATCTGCAGTTACTCCTTTCCCTCCCGCAAAATAAGTGTCTAAAGATCTTACACATGTCTCGTCCCATAGATCGCACGCAGCGACACCGCAATGCCATAAAAGTCCAAAATTCTCTCTGAGGTTAATTTGTGAAAAGTCCGCTAGAAAGGGAGATACGCCACCAATAGCTTTATGTGCTAGCATAGATAAGGATCCTAATATGTCACCTTCGCAAGTCAACACCTTTCCTTCCGATTGTAAAATTGACATTGCAGCACACGGCGAAATCCCATAATTTTCCGCAAATTCAGGCCAACATTTTATTGCTATTGAATCAAGGTTATAACATTTAAGAAAATTATCAAATTTTACTATGAGTTCAGCAACTTTTACTAATTGCTCTTCAGAAATCCCAGAAATATCAAAAACTGTTTTAATCTGTTGAAGTCTTTCTTGAACTTGCTTATTTTCTATCCTAAAATCGAAAATTTCAGAGAGTTCGAAATGATCGATAAGAACACCTAATTCTCTATATAAATCTAATTCATCTACATCCAAATTCAAGAATCCCTTTGCTCTATAACCCAGAAGACCGATATGAGCAGATGAAAATGATTTTATAATTCTAATAGCATCCAACCAATCCTCATCAATCATATCTCCAATTACGACATTATAATTCTTTATTCCAGACTTATAGAGATTTGAAGCGTTTAAATTTATCCCACAAACCGAATTTAGACGAATTTTTCCACCATTGTATGGTAATTCTTCTAGAGCCCATAAAAGAATCGGGCGTTGAATAATTTTATTCAACTCTAAGACTAAGTATCCTAAAGCGAAAGTACCGCTTATACATACTAACGCGTCAATTTCCTTTTGAGTAAAATTATGCGCAGCTTTTTGAGCATCTATAATTTTAAAAACTAACTCAGATTCAAATTCCCAATCAACATATGGAATTTTTCTCAGATTAATTTGTATTTTTCCATAAATCTGCCTTGCAGCTTCGTAATCAAATGTTTTTCTTGCAAGACAGACTACTCCTATTTTAATTTTTTGCTTCATACTAAACACCACTTTTCAATAAAGGCTATTTAACCAATATTTAATATCAAAACGATTATCCACATTAATATAAAGGAAATAATGATTGTAAAATTCACTATCATTCCAACTATTTTCTCGTTATATTCGAATTCAATTGCAAATGGGACGACAGCCATACCAATAGGCAAAATTAGTCCAATTAAAAGAGTTGCACGATATAAATCTTCAACAGGTAAGAAGATATAAAGTAAAATCCCAACGAGAAGTCCAAAGCCATACCGAATAATTAAAACTTTAAGAACCACAAACCATTGGGATTTATCAAATTGGAAATTTAAATATATACCTAATAATAATAGGGTTAATGCCATATTTGCGGCAGATAATATATCTAGCACATCGTAAACGAAGAGTGGAAAAGTTAAACCACTTAGATTTATAAAAAGTGCAACTATATATGCTATTAGTGGTATAGAAGTTAACAATTTCTTCGCAATATATTTGAAATCAACTTGTTTTTCTTCAATTTCGAGTTTTGGAGAAAATTTTGTCGCAATTATATAATTGAGTCCAAACATAATGAAAGCGTTTCCAATATCAACCATTGCTATGTATTTTAAACCCTCCTCACCCCATATCCCTTGTATCAAAGGAAATGCAAAAAGACCGATATTAAATCCAGAAATAGTCATTAATTGAATTCCCTTAATATCTTTTGACAATTTTTTAAAAAAAATAAACGAAATACCTACGACACAACTACAATATAAAACGCAAATAATAGGTAATAGGATTAAAGACGCATCTATTTCAATATTACTTATTACATCAAGTATAAGAGCCGGAAGCGTAATATTTAAAACGACTTTTGCAACTGCTTTTCCATTTTCTTCAGAGATAATCTTTGTTTTCTTAACAATATATCCTAGAACTATTATAGTCAAAGATAAAAAGAAAATGTAATTTATATCACTCATAGTTAAGTACCACTTTTTTTTACAAACACGCTTTACTAGAATTGAAATGATAATAAATGAGATTTCATAATTTTGAAGCGATATAATCAATAATATCGAGAACATTGATATTAATATTTTGAATTTTTACACAATCATTTAGATTTCCCACGCAAAACGGACATGCCGTAAGTAATATATTTATGCCAGTTTCTTTAACTTCGTCGATTCTATTTTTGGCAATTTCTAATGCTAAATCAGAGAACTCACTTTTCACGCCACCCCCAGCACCGCAACACCATGCATTTTGTCTGTTTCGTTTCAATTCTATTAGATTAGTATTCGGTATTTTTTTAATTAAATCGCGAGGGGGATCGTATAAGCCCATATGACGTCCTAAATGGCAAGGATCGTGATATACTACTTTAATTGCCTCCGTGTTAGTTTCGGGAATCTTCAAACTGCCGTCGTTTATTAAATCTAAGAGCATTTCGGTTATATTAATTACTTCGAACGGTAATTCTTCACCAATTAAATCAGGCCAATCTTTTTTAATCGTTCTATAGCATCCCGCACAAGCTGCAAATAATTTTGTTGCACCAGTTTTTTTTATCTGTTCTAAGTTATGTTCTACATTTTCCTTAACCGAATTAATATCGCCAATTCGTAGCGCTATCGACCCGCAGCACCACTCGTCATCAATAATTGAAAATTCTTTACCCGCTGCGTTAAAAATTTTCGCTAAGTTAATTAGAGTTTCTTTTTGTCTAAGCGGTTCAGTGCATCCAGCGAAAAATACGACATCCGAAGTTTTAGAGAGCCCTTTTACCTCTTTAACCCACTCAAATTTTTTCTCTTTTGATTCTCCATAGGGATTTCTCATACCGGGATTATTCATGTATTCAATTAATTTTGCGTGGTGCTCCAGAGGTGCGAACCCTGCTTCAACTAAATCCCTCCTTAAAGCATCCCACACTTCTACATGTTCGATCCATTTGGAGGTATTTAGAACGATGTTTGGATTATGCGTTTGATGACATACTTCGGTGCAAGAACCGCATTCAGAACATTGATACACATATTTGGCAAGATCCTTGTTTAATTCTAATTTCCCTTCCAAAATATTTTTCAATACGCTCATCCCTCTCGAAAACCATATCTCCCAACCTTCTTCCCCCTTTGCTTCTTTCACGGGACATGTTAAAAATCTTCCCACAGCCGGTCTAATTGCGTATCCGCAATCTCCGCAATTCATACACGACATAATGGCTTTCCATTGCTTTTTTATGTTTTCTAATTTACTCATTCTTATTTTCAACCTCATTCGAGACTCTTCCATGTGTCAACTAACATGTGATATTCCCAATATTCTTCTTGGATTTTCACGTTCTCATCGGTCACTTCGTGACCAACTTGAACTATTTCGCCTGTTACTTCAATTTTACCTTTATGGTTGATTGGTTCCTTTGAGTATATAACTATTTGCGGATAATTCTCTAAATCCACATAATTCGTGAAAGGATATCCTTTGTAGGAACCAATATAATGCTGCCACATTATACCGGTTATCTCACCCCTTAGAGTTATAACTTTTCCAACCTGTTCTTTCAAACTCTTATATTCAGTCATTCTTTTTAGCTCCTTGAATTTGATCAATTGTGGTTATATACGAGAGTTCTCTATATCTGCCTTCATAATCTATACCATATCCAACAACAAAAACATCTGGGACATTAAATCCAATAAATCTTACTTCAAAATGTAAATTTCTTTCTGCTTTGACTTTATTAAGGAGACAACAGATTTCCATAGACTTGGGTTTGTAGTGCTCAAAAATCAATTCTCTGACATATGTTAATGTCCGTCCGGTATCAAGGATATCATCAACTATAAGGATGTTTTTATTGTCTAATTTAGCACGATAAATATCCTCAACATTTGCTTTAATAGGCTTAGGCTTCTTACCAACATAAGATTTGACTGAAACAACATCTGTTTGCAAGATCATGCCTGCTTTTGATAATTTCCTCATTAAATCGGAAGCAAAAATAAAAGAGCTATTCAGAATAAATATCAAATAAATCTCTCGAATCAACCTCTTTGAGTAATACTCATTTATCTCTTTAGCTAAAGTATTTACCTTTCTCATTATTTTTTCCTCTGACAAATTAAAATCCATTATTATCGCTTACCGAAAATTAAATTTTCCTCTTGACACGATCGCGTTTGGATCAAGAGTTTTTTTAATAGCCTTCATAGCGTTATAAAATTCTGGCTGATATGCTCCAATTTCAACCATTAATCGACTCACAACCTCGCCCATCATGTACCACTGAGCGCCCCACTTAGTTACTCGCTCTAATAACGATTTCCATATTTTAATATTTGTTTCGTGAATTTCTTCGTGGTATTCTCCGTTATAATAACTAGAAAAACTTGAAGAGCCACATGTTAATTCGACATTGTTTCCATCGATTAATAACACAGGTCCTGTTGTGGTAAGTGGGCGTCGTCCAGTGATGTTTAGAATTCTGTTGAAATCTTCTGCGTGTTCATTATCCCATACATCGAGATCGTTCAAGATTTTAGGAAACATATTAATAGGCGTAAAACATTCAGCAGTTAACGGTTGAAAGGCCTGCCACACTCCCCATAAGTTATGATAAGTTTGCCAATGCCCCTGTTCGACATAATGCCATTTCGCATAATTTCCATCTTCAATTTCTGGTCCAAATACTTCGGCTTTTTTGCTTAAAAGTATATCGTCCAATAGTTTTACCTTTTCGTTCAATTCAGTCTCAGTATTAGCTTCAATGGTGTAAAAGAATATTCCTCTTTTCCTTTTCAAATTTTCCCAAAGTGGAAACATTCCCTCTTGAGCACCTACAATCACAAGTAAGTCTATTATATACATAGCATCATAAACATCGATTCCCTTTTTTCGAATTTCAGTAAAAATTTGTGCAGCGACTTCATTACCTTTTCGGGGGAGAAGAAAAGTCTTATAGTTCGCGAAGGGAGGTCGTGGAAACACTTGTAATGAGATTTTGGTTTTTACTCCAAAAATTCCTTGATCTCCACAAAATAAACCTGTTAAATCAGGGCCGTTTCCGAATCGATTGAACGGAAATTTCGAATACTTATTTGCCTGTGATCCAGTATCAATTATGTCCCCGGTGGGAAGAACTACTTCAAGCGATACCAATTGATTGGTACATGCACCATATTTTGCACACCCTCCACCCCCAACAGAATGATGCGAAATTCCACCTCCAATCGAAGCAGACATCCCGCTTCCAGGTCCCATACATCCGGTATATAATCCAAATTGAGACAAATATTCGTTTACTTTCCCCCAAGAGATTCCAGCTTCTACTGTAACTATAAGATTATCCTCGTCCAAGTTATGTATGTTATCCATACGTTTCATATCGAGTACGATACCGACATCTCCGATTGGCTTACTCCCTCCAAATTCGCAAATTCCAGCACCGCGCTGATAAATCGGTATGTTTTCTTCGTTTGCGACTTTTAAAATTTCCGAAATCTCCTTCACGTCTTTCGGCCGAATAACATATTCGGGGACGCCATGAAGGTCAAGATCGGTATTTCTCGAATATGCGTGCCTAATATTGATATCATTGGTAACATACTTATCAGAAACGATTTTTTGTAGTTTTTCTAATATGCTCGCCATAATTATAAGTTTGAGGAATGAAATAAAAAGCTTTATTTGTCTCTTTATAAGAAATTAACGAGAGCTTCTATGTCCTTGTCTCGAATTAATTTATATAACTTTTCTGTTTTAGTTTCGTCCCAGTTTAATAATGGAAATGTTTCAATTAATCCTCTAACTTGCGTCAAGCCCAAATACTTTCTAGTATATTCTGCATTAGAATACTTATAAGTAGTTAGAAACTCGCTGTCGAGGTAATCTCTGAAATATTCGAGTATCAAATTGAAATATTCTTTTAAATATTTCTGATTTTCTATTGAGAGCGGCGGATCAAGGAAAATTTGAATTGGATGAGTTCGATAAGTATTTCCAGTAACTAATATGCCATCAACATTAAAATCATCTCTAACGATTCCAATTCCTGCCCTCCCTTCTTCGGAACCCGAATCTACGGTTTTAGCGTATAAGATATTTGATGTAATTTGATTCTCTAAGACTTTATTAACTTTTATGGTTAGCTTCTTGTATTCTCCATTTTCATAGTTATTCGCGTCAATCACGCTAAGTTCATTCTTGCCCCTATTTTTCGACACATCCTCATTTAATAAATAATATCTAACGGTCAATGGAACTTTTGCGCGTTTATTTCTGAGAAATTCTTCGAATTCCGAACCAGCTCTGTATTTAAATTCTGGTTTTAATGCATAATTCTTTTCTATAATCTGATTTTGTTTTTTGATTTTAATTCCCCAAAACATTTGGGTTTCTTCTTTTGGCGTTTTTTTTTTATTAAAAAAACAAATACAAATATTAGTACCAGTATATTCGAAAATCTGCTTTTCTAAGATGACGACTTTTCTTATCGCATAATACTTTAAAAAGTCTTCGCGGATTTTGTTGGATACGGCCGCTCCAAATAAAAAATTCGATGGAATTATGTAAATTAAATTTTCTAATTTATTCCTTAGGTCGTTGATCAAGGCAATCTGGTATAAGTCTTGGTACCCATCGTTCGCGTCTTCAAAATAGGGTAAGTACTTCTGAGTGCTTCTGTGTTTTCTAATGTATCCTAAATAAAGATAAGGAGGATTCGTGATATGGAAAAGAGGATATCTAAATTTTGATAATCCTTTGGGGAAGCTCTCCAAGTTATCTCTTAATACTATGTTTTGTGTTGCCAGCTTTTCGCTAATACCTAAATCAACAGCCTTTTCCAAACAAGCTTGAACCATCTTCTGTTGAATATCGGATAAAAAAATATGATTTCTAAAAAATTCCTCGCGTTTCTCTACTTGAACCCGCTCAATTATTGGAAAAATTAAATGACCTTCTCCAGCGTATAAATCAATCCATGTGTAATTGGTTAAAGAGTTCTGAATCTCGGGAAAAATGAACTCGTTAAAAATCAAAGATGATGTTAAGTGTTCTCCAAATAGTCTTTTATTCTCTTTAACGCTCATTTCTGGTTAAAAAACTCCGCGAATTTGACTTTTTTCTCTCTTAAATTAAAATAGGAGCTTTTAAGTAGTAAAGTTTTTCGCTTTTTTCCAAATAATATAAGACAAATTATAAAATAAAATAACTATTAATTATAAATAGAATTTTAATGGTTTCAGTAATTAGTCATGTCGGCGTCGGAATGATTTTTGCAGAGATCGTTTTAAGAATGATGTTTAAAGACGCTGACATTAGAACCGAAAAGCGACCTACTTTATGGTGGGCAGGATTTTTTGGGGGATTAATACCAGACCTGGACGCAATTCCAGGATATATTCTGGGAGTACATCCTTATACATATCATCACTGGATTACGCATACATTTCTCGCCGTTGGAATCATCTTTGCAATTGCAGCGCTCACGAAGTTCAAACCTTGGGCGATCGCGCTTTTCGTGGGTTTTGGAATGCATTTGGTTTTAGATTGGGTAGACAATTCGATTTCTCCACTAGGACCGTTCCTCCCAACAGTAGAATGGGGCATGCTCGCCGGTTGGGGTGAATTACCCGGTAGTAATTGGGCAAGCGAATATTGGTTAGAACCCGGCTATACCTTTGACCACGATTTGTGGAGTATTTTCATGTATAATGGGTGGGGATTCCCTTATGCTAGCGGCACTGAATTCTACTCGATATACGATATAATCCTCTCTGGAATAGCTTTTGCGCTATTCGCTTATTTGCTATTCATAACATTCAAAAAAGTTAAAAAGAAGAAAAAAGAAGGATAATTTGAATTGGGAGTTTTATTTCTATTTTAATTGCCTCAATTTTGATTCTTTTTCTTTATGCATTTCAAGCGTTTTCTCTTTAATGGTTTTTAAATAATCTCCTTTAAGCGGATACCAAATAAGAATAATGGCTCCTAGTAACACTGCGATTCCAGGGATTAGTCCAATTAATATCTTTATCGCAAATAATACAGAATCTGGTTGGTCTAACACAATTGGTTGTCCGATTTCTGGGGTAATGAAACCCGAAATTTCTAATAACCAAGCACCTAAACCTAAAGCAATAGATTGAGCAGGTTTTGTAAACAATGCATTAACTCCGAAAAACGCTGCTTCTCTTCTAACACCAGATTTCGTTTCATCCTCGTCAGCAACTTGAGCGTAAAGTACATTTGTTAGAACTAGCGGCCCTGATAATCCAAAACCCGCAATAATTAATAGTATGTAAATTATAATCCCATCAGAAACCATAATTGAAAATAATGGAACACACGCAATAATTAAAAATAATTGATTAGTTTTCGCGACTCCTATTTTGCCCGCAACTATATTTACGACCGCTATTCCTGCTAATAATCCCAGAATTACAAATATGAATAGAATTTCGGAAGGCATTCTCAAGACATAATCGGCTAAGTAGAACATTTGTCCAATCAATATTTGCTGCATAAAAATGGACATGAAATTCGCAGCAGTTAGAATTAGGAAACCTTTACTCTTGAATGTGTATTTTATTGAATCGATAAAACCTAAAGGTTCGTCTACCTGAGTGAATTCTGGACGCTCTTTCACAGTATAGGATGTAAATAAGATGCAGAGCGCCCCGATTATTCCGATGATGGTTATTCCAATATAAAGAGGGATTAAAGAAGTCTGACCTTCTCCGGGACGAAGAAATCCGGGAAGTAGGAGTCCTAAAACCATTCCCACCAATTGTAATACAGAGGCGTAAGATTGTAAAGTGCCTCTCTCATTTTCGTCTTCAGATAGTTCTGGAAGCAGAGCTGAATAGACTAAAAAGATAATCGTGTAAAAAGTATCGTATAATAACATCATGATTAGCATCCATATAAAGACTCCAAATTCATCGAAACCAGTTGGTACAAGCCAAATAAGTATAAAGGATAATCCTAAGAAAGGTGCTGAGTATTTCATAAATGGTATTCGACGACCCTTTAAACTACGAGTTTTATCAGACCAAAAACCAAATAATGGATCGTTTATTGCGTTCCATATAGCATATAGGATTGCGGCTAATCCAATCCACGAGGCCCCCAAACTTAAATAAACTTGGTAAAAATATTGCAATAGAGCCCCATATACTCCAGAAATCATAGCACCCCCAAGCGATGTAATACCCCAAATAATCTTTTCTTTACGAGAAAATTTCTGTAAAATTTTTGATTCTATCATAGCATTTTAATATTTTTTATTATAAGTTTAAAGATTTGTATTAAATTTTCAATCTTGGTATTTATAATTTTATTCTAAACCAGCGCATACTTCTTTTTAAAAAAAAATAATATCTTAGATTATTTTGAAGAAAGTGATTAATAATGCAACAAACCGGCTTAGCAACACTACCACTTCACGGCGGAAAAGCGCCTGCGTGGCTTTTTAAACGAATGGTTAAGTTGGGAAAACCAATTTTTAAGATTTTATGTGATTTAGAAGGTCCTGATGGGATATTAGAACGACTTTCGGATACCTATTGGTTTCAGTCATTGTCATGTATTTTAGGCTTCGATTGGCACAGTTCTGGCACGACTACCGTTACTACTGGGGTGTTAAAGGAGATTTTAAAACCCGAGGAGATCGGACTTGCGGTTGTAGGAGGTAAAGGCAAGAATTCCCTTAAAGTTCAGTCTGATCTTCCTCAAGAAGGTAAAAAGTTGGGTTATAATTCAGATGAAGTCGAATTGCTAAAGGAGACAAGTAGATTAACCGCAAAAATAGATAACGCCGCTCTACAAGACGGTTTCAATATTTACCATCATGTAATGATTTTAAGCGAGGAGAATTGGTGCATAGTTCAACAAGGTTTAGATCCAATAATCAAAAAAGCGAGACGATATCATTGGCTCTCTAAAAATGCGGGTGATTTTCTCAACGACCCGCACAAGGGAATTACTTCAGAGATCTTTAAAGAAGAAGCGTTAAACATGGTCTCCTCTGAGAGCGCAGAATGCAGAAGGTGTTCAATGGATGTTTTACAAGAAGGAGTGAGTCGTATAAAAAATTATGTTCGACGAATCGAAAATCCACATCAAAAAACGCTTTTAGATTTTACAGGAGGAAATGGTTTAGAAATTTCGAAGAAATCGTTACCACATTTAAAAATGCCAAAATCGCACTATTTGGATTGGAACGCGTTTAGTGTAGCAAAAGAGCAATCTTTCTCGTCCTACAAAGACCTATTGACAATAAAAGGAATAGGTCCAGGTGCCATCAGAGCACTTGCATTAATTTCTGAGTTGATATGGGGAACTCCCGCAAGCTGGAAAGATCCTGCTAAATATTCCTTCGCTCACGGAGGGAAAGATGGCATTCCCTATCCAGTAAATAGAAAACTCATGGAAAGAAATGCTGCTATTTTAGAAGATGCGATTAATCAAGCGAAAATTACTAGTAGCGATCGTTTGAAAGCGTTAAGACGACTCCATAGGTATGTCAAACTGAATTAAAACCAGGACAGTAGAATATATTTTGTTTATTTTTTATTGATTTCAACTCAAACTCTTAATAAAATTATAAAGAAAAGGACTAAGCGCTTTATCAAATATTGAGATTAAGTATAAATTTCTGAAATCTATAGAGATTTTGGATATGAATTTAATACAATTACGAAAACAAATGCCCGACATCTTCGAGAGAGTTAAGAACGATGTGGAAAAAGCGATTGGACGCCATAGAGCTGGTTTAAGTTTAGGTCTAGTTGATATGGGAGTGTATCAAGGCAGTTTTATTGGAGGAATGTTTTTTCCGGGAGGTACAACCATTGTAATGAATCGAACGCCTCTAAAAATCATTACATCAGAGCAAAAAGACGAGATCGTCTGGGCTTACACTTATCACATATTGTTACACGAATACATCCACTCTTTGGGAGTTTTTGACGAGGCTGCGTGTCGAGCGATTACTCGCGAT
>SMTZ1_10005769_pt1 | contig 12459 bp, 16 predicted proteins | sample DeeMarSWOR136_30_FD_25667 | JGI IMG/M metagenome (IMG submission 25667) | reverse complement strand
ATCGCCCGATTTGATTAGCTTGGCTGCCTCCTCCGGTGTGATGACCTTACTCTTGTATTCTTCCTGCCAGCTCATTTTAACCTCCTTTATGCGGGATAGAAGAGTTTTTGCGCCTCCTTCTTCATTTGTTAGCTATAGTGGATGTTAGCCTTTATTGCTAGCTATTCCCTTGTTTTCCTTCTCACCTTCTCATGAGGGATAAAAACCTTCTTCGGCCCTAGATACTATGCCCCTACAACAGAAATAGTGCTTTCAATTAGCATAGACTTATGCTGACCAATAGCCGAATAGGCAACCGATCAGCATTAGCGGGCGTGGTGCTTAAAGGTTTTGGTGCCTGTAATACTCCACGACTTTCTTTAAGGCTTTCGCTCCCCTCTCAAAGCTGGGGAAACTGGGGATGTCGCGCTGCACTAATATCTTTCTTGCCTCGATAGTCTCGCTCTCCGCATGGGCGGGTATAAGGATGGTGATAAAGGGTTTATTGGACCTTGCTTTATAAAGGGTCAGGGCGTCGATCAGGCTGTCGAAGAGGTTGGGGATGAGCCATGATAGTCGCGTCAGGAAAACCATGGAGAGTTCCAGAACTACCGTGTCAATCATCTCATCCTCGCTGAGGATATCGATGCACCTTATGATGTTGTCCGTAGACCTGAGGTTGGAGCTTATATCGAGGGGATTTCGATAGCTTGAACCGATGGTATTGAAGAAGGTGGCGAATTCTCGATAGGACCTATCGGTGAGCAGGGGAACCTCCAGACCCTCCTTGGCGAAGGCATCGGTGATCACCACAGATTGCCCCCCGGTCATAGCGCAAAGCCCCACCCTAGCCCCTGTGGCCGGCTTGGCGTAAAGTAAAGCCTTTATGACATCAATCGTTTCATCAAGGCTATCCACCTTAATGGCCCCGCATTGCCTGATCAGGGCATCCCAAATGAGCGGGGACTCCGCTAAAGAGGCAGTGTGTGATGCAGTGGCTCTGGTCCCCTCTGCGGTCTCTCCCCCCTTCCAGATGAGCACCGGCTTCCGCTTGGCGATCTCCCTAAGGGAGGAAAAGAATTGTCTCCCCTTCTTTACCCCTTCGATATACAAGCCAATTATCTTGGTATCTTCATCCTCTCCTAGATACTCCAGATAGTCTGCTGAGTCCAGAACCACAGCATTTCCATAGCTCACTGATTTGGAGACTCTGATCCCATTGACCTCGCCCACCAGGCTAAAGAAGGTAGCATGGGTCCCGCTCTGGGAGATAAAACCCACATTACCACCATCGCCGGAGTATTGATCTAAGGCATTGCGCAGCCCAATCTTTGGGTTGAAGATGCCCACGCAATTCGGTCCAATAAGGTTGAGGTCGGCCTCTCGGGCCATCTCGGTGATGATTCCTTGCAGCCTGATCCCCTCCTCGGTATTCGTCTCGGCAAATCCCGAGGTGAAGAGCATCACCCCGCCGACCCTCTTCTGGATGCAGTCATTCACAATCTTTGGAGCTGCCCCTCTGGGCACGGCAACAATGACATAATCCACGTCGTCCGGGATGTCCAGCAGGCTGAAGTAGTTTTTCACCCCCAGCGCCTCGATGCCGGGTAGCTCGTTCTCATCGATCTGAACAGAGTAGACCCTTCCGTGGAAGTTAGCTAGGCCTCTCAGCCACATATAGCCCATCTCCATCTTGTCACCCACCACAGCCACGGAACGAGGGTTGAACGCCCGATCAAGCTTTTCCGTAATATCTTTCAATTGGCTGCCTCACGGTTCAAGGATCACCCTGGCATCGACAGCCAAGGCACCATCGCGATAGGCGAAAATGGGGTTGATGTCCAGCTCCTTTATCTCCGGCCTATTCTCCACAAAATCGGAAACCTTGAGCAGTGTTTCCTCTAGCACCTCGATATTAGCTGGATCCTGCCCCCGATAGCCCTCCAAAATAGGGTATCCCTTTATTTCCCTTATCATCTCCCTAGCATCCCTGCGGGTTAGCGGGACGATTCTGAAGGAAACATCCTTAAGCACCTCAACCAGGATGCCGCCCAGCCCGAACATGAGCACCGGCCCAAATTGGGGGTCCTTGGACATGCCAATGATCACCTCTGTGCCCGGTCTTGCCATATGCTGTACCGAAACTCCCTGAATATTGGCAGTGGGCTCATGTTTCTTTATTGAGGAGATGATCTCATCGAAGGCTTTGCCCACATCCTTCTCGTTTTTCAGGCTCAGTTTCACTCCACCGGCATCACTCTTATGCAGCACATCGGGGGATACTATCTTCAGCACTACTGGGAAGCCGATCTCCTTGGAGAGTGAGATCGCTTCCTCCTTGGTTCTAGCAAGCTTTACCTCGGTGGTATTTATCCCCGCCTCTTTCAGGATTTGCTTTGACTCCAGCTCTGTTAGGTATGGTCTCCCTTCTTTCTTTGCGGTGCCGATTATCTTATCGATAACCATTAAATGCTCCTCCTTTTTTATGTGCCCGCTGATAGGCAGGCAATTTATGGCGGCCCCGATGGGATTTGAACCCACGATCTCCGCCTTGACAGGGCGGCGTGTTAAGCCGCTACACTACGGGGCCAATTTTTGAGATGCTCGATTGTTGATTGTATCAATACGAGCTTGCCTTGTCAAGGCAAGCCTCTTCTGGTAAACTTTTTGTAGCAGAGGTGGCGAAATGGGTAGCCGAAATTACAGATGGCGGGAGACCAAAAAGCCCAAAAAGAAGGAGAAGAAATCATCAACTACTGCTGTAGTTCAACCTCCAGTTAATGCTGAGGTGATTAAGAAGGGGAAGAAGGAGAAGCGGGAGGAATAATGGCCGCTTACCAGAAGCTCTATCGTAGCGGAGAGCTTGATGAGCGAGTAGCGCGCGCCCGAGAGATGCTGAAGAGTTGTGAGTTTTGCCCCCGCCGCTGCAAGGTCGATCGCCTCCAAGGTGAGACAGGCGTGTGTCGTACCGCCGAAGAGGCGGTGGTTTCAAGCTACGGGCCCCACTTTGGTGAGGAAGCACCCCTGGTGGGCCTGCATGGCTCAGGGACGATCTTCTTCACTCATTGCAACCTGAGGTGCATGTTCTGCCAGAACTATTCTATAAGCCAGTTGGGCCAGGGGAGGGTGGCCAGCAGGGGAGAGATTGCAAGGATGATGCTCTCCCTCCAAGAGCGGGGTTGCCACAATATAAACTTGGTTACGCCGACCCATGTTGTCTCCCATATCTTGGAGGCACTTAAGGTCGCCACAGGATTGGGTCTCTCTATTCCCCTGGTCTACAACTGCGGTGGCTACGAATCACTGGAGACCCTGAAGCTTCTCGACGGTATTGTCGATATCTACATGCCCGATATGAAGTATTCCGATGAGCGAAACGCACGCCGCTTCTCAGGGGTCAAGGCCTATCCCTTGGTGAACCGGGTGGCGGTGAAGGAGATGCATCGCCAGGTTGGCGACCTCCAGATAGACGAGCGGGGTGTAGCTAATCGGGGCCTCCTTGTTCGGCACCTCGTTTTACCCGCTGACATTGCGGGAACGGAGGGGGTAGTGCGCTTCATCGCTGAAGAGGTCTCGCAGGATACCTATCTGAATATAATGGCTCAGTATTACCCCGCTCATCGCGCCTTTAAAATCCCTGAACTATCCCGCCCTCTGTTGCGACAGGAGTTTGTTGACGCAGTGAACCTGGCCCGGGAGCATGGTCTGGAGAGGCTAGATGGGGTGAGGTTCCGCTCCCTTGCAAGGCTGATATAGCGCACGCATTCTATTAAGGAGGTGTATCTTGGCATTTAAGGCAGCGGTTGTGGTTATGGCGCCTGACGCCGATCCGGCAAAACACCAGACTTCCATCAAGACCAACAAGCTTGAATCGACTATGGTGTTTGTGCCGCTGATGGATTTCGAGCGTGCGGCGCAGGTGTGCCGGGACCTGGTTCAAAAGGAAGGGGTTCAATCTATCATCCTGTGTCCTGGTTTCACCAGCGCTGCAGTTTCGATGGTGGCCAGTGCCGTCGGCGAAGGGGTGCCGATAAATGTGGCCCGGGGTGATGTGCCCAGCGTATTAGCCACTAGCGGCATCCTGGCACGAGAGGGCTGGTTCTGATATCGCCTCACGCCCAATATTGAAAATGTCCCAGCAAGCAGCTCTTCACGCCGTAATCTATGGTCTGGTTCAGGGGGTGAACTTCCGCTATTTTGTGCTGCGCCACGCCAGGGGGCTGGGGCTCACCGGCTATGTGCGTAACCTTCTTCTCGAGCGGGCGGTGGAGGTGGTGGCTGAAGGGGAGCGAGGGGAGTTGGGGCAACTCTTGAGGTATCTAGAGACGGGCCCGCGGGGGGCAATAGTGGAGAGGGTTGAGGTGAACTGGTCAGAATACAAGGGAGCCTATAGCCGCTTCGAGGTGAGATTTTAGGCGGCTATAGGCTCCAGGAATGAGAGAGAGTTTCTCTCTATAGTGAATTCGCCATCAGTGGGTTATCTTGGCCTCTGCCCCCTCTAGTACGCTACGCAGATCCTCAGCCAGTGCCCTTCTCGCTTGAAGCTCCAGGCGTAAAAACTGTGGAGGCGCATCAACCTGTTTGCGATTGGACCAATATTCGGGATATTTTGTGACCTCATTCTCAAAGAAGTCATCGATGAGGTCGATTAACCGATTCGCTTGCTCATCCGTTACGGTGCAACCGATGCTCGGATGGCGATGATTGGCAGTACCCCCCTCTATGGCCTCAAACCAATTCTGGAGCACTCCAATCACCCTCTTAACCAGAGCTTCCCATCTCGCCTGTGCCTGATAGGACTGTTTATGAGCTTCCCCAATCAACTTTGCAATATGCTCAATGTCCTCTCGAGGCGTATCGGCATCGACAAAAGGAAACATTTTTACTTGAAAACCTCTTTTATTTTTCTGGTTAGGTCCTTTTTCTGTGGTTCGCACAAAATATCAGGAGCCAGTCTTCTCGCTGGTTTTGGGCTGGTGGTCGGTACAACCACAGGCGCTTTCACCGGGGCTTCGCCAGCCATTAGCTTTCATCTCCTTTCAATGTATCGCAATCGGGGGGCTTGCCTTCCACCAAGCCCTTTCTATCAAAGCGGGGCTCCTCCGTAGTGCCCACAGAGATGCCAAGCTCCCGCTCCATGTCCATATTAAGCAGGCATTCATACACTTTGTGCTTTAGGGTCAATCCCACAGGTTCTTTGCCGATCATGTGGGCATAGGGAACCGTCTCCCTGATCCTCCAGAGGTCCCGCTCTGAGACAATAATCTTCATTGGCTCACTGCTCAGCATAATTTGCCCTATCTGAAGGAAGAGATCCTGAGAGAGGTCTTCATTTTTGCAAAGCGAATCGATGGCCATCGCTTCATCTGGGGTAATTTCAATAAACATTTTCAATACCCCCAGTGTTTCCTTTCCCTAGGATTATAATAGCACTTTATCAACATGTTGTCAACAATTCGTTATATTTCCATCCACATTTTGGCATAATAAACAACGAAATGTAATGGTAAAAATACCTATTTTATCGTAATGGAAATCGCGCAATCGGGACCCTCTTCTTTCACCATTTGATTCTGAAAATGATTTTTCAAGTTCCATTGCAGTTGTTGGTATTTTTATCCGTGATAGTCTCCCCTTCAAGACCGAAGGCTTCAAGCCAAGAATCGAATCTCGTTTTGGTTGCACATTGATAAATGTCTGTGAATCCTGCTTCGCTCACGTTCTTATGAACATAGCATTCCAAGACGTGCCCCAAGAGAGAGTTTTTATCGAGGACCTTGATCTCATACTTGTGCTCTCCAGGGAAATAGAGATCGGCGGCGATCTCTATTATTGCTATAGAATCCTCAAGATTCTTGATCTCTTCATAATCGGTCTGTGCAAGCAATCGTCTTGTTTCTGTTTTGCCAATGGATTTGACTACTGTGAGATTTAGTTTAGTGGCAGTATCGAGCCAAATTCCCCAATGGATTTTAAGAACCACCTTGCATCATGTAAGGCCCGGATGTCTCGTAGGATGTTTTCTCTTTGTTCGGGTGTAAGCTTAACATGCTTTGTACTCATGTCCTAATGCATCCTTTCCAACTTTCTAAAGGAGCACTTTCCCAAATCCCAAATCCTGATAAGTGTTTCGCGGCTTCAGCCATTCACTGAAAATAGATTTTAAAATCACCGGCACAATTTCCATTGGTATGCATCAAACATCCCTCTACATGAGGAGTGACACTGTATTTTATTCCCAGACTATCGAACCAGCATTCAATCCTATAAATAACGCCGCATTGGTATTGATCGATCACACCCATATTCTTGATCCCTTCATAAGCGAAGCACTTTTGCGCCTCAAACTCCCAGTGTAAAACGTTTTCCGAAGGAAAACTGTAGGTGAAATTCATGAAATCACCCTTAATTATCTCAAATGTCCCTTCAATGAACTCTTGGAATTGTTCGAAGGTCTGGATATCTTCTATGCCAAGGGCCTTTTTAATCCTTTTCATCTCTATCGGAGCCAACGATCTTATCGCCGCTTTGTTTATCTTATTCGTCTTCTCAATGCCGCATTCCTGTAGGCAATGATAAAACCACATTCCATCATGAGTCATCCAGCATTTATTCAAGAGTTCCTTTAATTCTTTTTTATCAAGTGATTTCATATTTGGCCTCCCTACAAGTGTTTTAACAATTAGTTTGATTCAAACCAATTTGACATAAACATCATAAATTAGAATTTATCTTTTCTATTCAAGCTTATTTCCATCTTCTATTCGCTTTTAAAGGGCCACTGACTATTACGCATTGTTATTAATTCTATAACATATTGTCACAATTTTATCAACACCTTTTGTTGTATATATAGCGAAAATGTGGTAAAATAAGAACGAATTGTAATAAATAATGCAACGGGTGGAATATGGGATATACAGAGATGGGTCGGAGAATTCATCAGGCACGAGAGCAAGTTGGCCTTTCACAGGCCGAGCTAGCTGACAAGATTGGCTGCACTCAATCAGCCCTCTCCAATTATGAACTCGGCAAGAGACGCATTCATTTGGCCAACCTGGAGCAGATCGCCTATATACTGAAGAAGCCGCTAAGCTACTTCATAGGCCCCACTGCTTATAGCTATTCGCAAGACCAAGCCCTTCTCTTGGAGGATCCACGACTCAGGGAGATACTCTTTCAGGCCGCAGATCTCCCCGCGGGTGATAAGGAGCGAGTGCTGGAGTATATTAAGTGGCGAAAGAGCATAATTTTGTCCGAGATAATTACCACTGCGGAGGTCTGGGAGCGTTCTACATTCCTCTAGCGAGGGGCTAAGCCTTTCTTACCGCGACCTCCAGGCTCCTTATCTTCTTCACACCCTTGAGCGTCGACACCATGCCCAACAAAGCATTGGCTATTATTTGCTTGGCGAAGCGGTTGAGGGGGACTGGAGAACCGTTTATAAAGAGTACCGTATCCTCTCTCCTCTGAGCGATCAATAGCTTCACGATGAGGTTGGCAATTCCGGCGATATCATCATGGGAGAACTGCGGGGGTTTAATTTCAAGAGGCTCGTCGGTGACAATGGCCATAAGTTCCTCGGGGGAGCATATGAGACCTTCCTTCAACTCGTGGCGGTGTACCTCGATCTTGGGAATACGGGCTTCGCGAAAGCCCTCGACGAGTACGATGTCGAATTCCTCGCTGAGAAAATGCTGTATCTCTGCGATAGAGGCATCGTGGTCTTGTGGCTTGATCAGGGCTAGCTTCTGGGGCGAGCTAATAACCACGGCATCGCTTCCCGCCTGGGCGTGGCGCCAGCTATCCTTTCCCGGTCGATCCAGCTCAAAGTCCTGATGGTTATGCTTCACCGTGGCCACGCGATAGCCCCGCCCTTTCAGCTCACCAACCAGGCGCTCAACCAGCGTGGTCTTACCTGCCTTCGATTTACCTACTATGGAAACAACCGGTGGCATCTTGTTACACTCTCCTTTCCATGACATCCCCTGTGTCGCTTTGGTGCATCCCATATAAAGTTGGTTTCGTTTATTCCTCACTCCAATCGAGCATGATCGCCTGAACCGTCTCTCCTTCTTCGACTGCATTAACATCCTCGGGGACGATTATCAGGCCGTTGGCGCGGGACATTGAGGTGAGGATTCCCGAGCCTTGGGGTCCGGTGGCCTGGGCGAAGTAGCGATCGCCCTCCCTGCGCACCGTTGCCCGGGCGAAGATGCGGCGACCATCGGTATTTTGAATGTTGCTCTCCGTTATTGCCTCGATCATTGGCTTTGAGAGGTTCCTTTTCCCCATCATCTTTAGGATGGCGGGGCGAGCGAAAAGCTCGAATGTGATCATGGAGCTCACCGGATTGCCTGGTAGGCCCAGATGGGGCACCCCTTTGATCATGCCAAAGGCCAGGGGCTTTCCGGGTTTCATCCTCACTGTCCAGAAAGAGATCTCTCCATCTTTTGCCAGAACATCCTTCACCAGGTCGTAGTCCCCCATGGAGACCCCTCCCGAGGTGATTAGCATGTCTGCGGAGAGCGCTTCTTTTATCTTGCCCTCGAGATCGGCAACGCGATCCAGGGCAATGCCAAGGACCTGGGGGATACCGCCATAGCGGAGCACCTGGGCTGCGATGCTGAAGCTATTGCTGTTATAGATCTTTCCCTTTGGAAGGGGCTGGTCGATGTCTACCAGCTCATCGCCGGTGGCCAGGATAGCCACCACGGGGCGGCGAATCACCCAAGCCGTTGACTTCCCTATTGAGGCGAGTACCCCGATCTCCGAGGGGCGAAGCAACGTCCCCTGCGGCAATACTAACTGCCCTTGGGCGATGTCTTCACCGGCGCGGCGCACATTTTGCCCTTTTAGTATTTGGTAGAGTATACCGATCTTTGAAAGGGGGCGCTCATGGTGCAGGGCCTCATCGGTGTCCTCGAATCTCACCACGCAATCGGCTCCCTTGGGAAGGGGCGCCCCGGTCATGATGCGAAGCGCCATGAGTGCCCCAACCTCTTGTTCCGCTATCGCACCAGCGCTAACTTCGCCGATGACATCGAGGAAGACAGGTGATGAAGGTGTGGCGCCAACCGTATCCTCCGCCTTTATGGCATAGCCATCCATAGCGGCATTGTCCAGTGGGGGAACATTAATCGTCGCAAAGACGTCTTCATCAAGCACCTGCCCCAGGCACTGAAGGATGGGTTTCTCTTCCCTATCTAGCACCTGAACATAACTCAGGACTCTCTCTAGGGCTTCTTCCACGCTGATCATCGAGATTCTCCCATTTGCTGTCTTATCTCCCCATACTTCATTAGCCCATGCATCGCCCTGGCCGATTCCTCTGGTGTGGTGTAATGGGGGATGCCCGCTCTACTGAGAAGGTCAATACTTATATCGATACTGCCCCACCTCATCGCGGTGGCGATCAGCGGTTTACCGTACTTCTGGGGTATCGCAGTGACCGCTTCCATCTCGGTGAGCAAATCTCTTATGCGCTCCGGGTTCATATCGAAGCCAGCAAAGGGGCTCTGGGTTATTATGCCATCGATATAATCGAGGCTGGCCACTATCTCCAGGATTCTGGGAATGGTCATCGGGTATGGGGTAGCTGCGGTGTCTATGGGGTTGGAAGGCACCGGGGCATGGGGTGCCAGAATCTCAAGGATGCGGCGTTTGGTATCCTCATCGAACTCGGGTAACTCCAGCCCCAACGAGGCGCAGGCGTCGGCGGTGGCCACGCACTGACCACCACTGCCGATTACAGTAACCCTATTCCCGTTGGGCAATGGCTGGTAGGCTAATGCCTCGGCTAGGTCAAAGGGATGCATAACCTCATAACACCTAATAATGCCCGCCTGCTTGCAGGCAGTGTTGAAAACTTCGTCTGACCCGGCGAGGGAGGCGGTATGGGACAGGGTGGCTCTGGAGCCGGCGGTGGTACGACCACCTTTATAGACCACGATAGGCTTCCTCTTCACCACCTCCGTGGCGGTCTCGAAGAATCTTCTCCCCTCCTGAATCCCCTCGATGTAAAGGACGATAGCCTTAGTATCCTCATCCTGAGCGAGGTATTCCAGATAGTCGGAGACATTGAGGCTGGCCTGATTACCACTGCTGACGAACTTACTGAACCCGTAGCCCTTTCTCATCGCTGCCTGAAATAGGTAGCCCCCCAAGGTACCGCTCTGAGAGACAAAGGAGATTGGTCCTGGTTGCGGTGCTGCCATGAAAAGGAGGTTCAGCTTGACGCGGGAGCTCCATATCCCATTACAATTAGGTCCCACGAACCTGATACCGCCTTGATGAGCAATTCGTACCACCTCATCCTGAAGTTTCCTCCCCTCCTCGCCGATCTCGGCAAAGCCGGCGGTGATCATCACCGCCCCTTTTACCCCTTTCTTCACGCATTCCTCCATGGCCTTGGGAACCATGGAGGCGGCGACGGCGATGACTGCCAGTTCGACCTCATCGGGGATATCAAGCACGCTGGGGTAGGCTTTAACCCCCCATACATTGTCTCGGGACGAGTTTACCGGATAGAGGCGTCCCCTATATCCTGTCTCTAATGGGAGGAAGAAGGCACGCCCGCCAAACTTTGTAAGATCGCCTGAGGCACCGATAACGGCCACTGACCTTGGTTCAAAGATGGGGCGTAGCTGCTCAACGATGCTCTTTTCCATGACCTTTGCCATAAATGACTCTCCTATATCGGGGTTCTTTCCTTCTCCAGGAGCGCTCTGGCCTGCTCCAGATCGGCTTCAGAGTTGATATTGAAAAAGCTCAGGCGCTCAGGATCGAATTTTTCGATCTCAGCCTGTTCAACATATCTCACCCTTACAGCATGAAAGAAATCAGCGATTCTAAGCCTACCCTCATGGAGCATCGCTTCAATAGGAGCAAGGCAGTTCTTGGAATAGACGGCGTGAAGCGGCTCTATGTTCCCTGCCACCCTGGGGATAACGATATCGAATCCTGGGCTGGACTCCATGATATAGCGGAGCAGGGCGATATTTAGAAAAGGCATATCGCAGGCGACTACTAGGCTATGAAAAGAGTTTGCCGCCCTTAGTCCTGAATAGATGCCACCCAGGGCTCTTTTCCCCGGAAAAACATCGACCACCCTCCTCACGCCAAGGTCAGGAAGTTGGTCGCTTGAAGATGTGACCGCAATAATCTCATCTCCCAGCCAGGAAAGCCTTTCGATAACCCGCTCTATAAGGCTCTTTCCCCCGATCTCCTCAAGGGCTTTATCCCGCCCCAACCTCAGGCTCTTACCACCGGCGAGGATTATAGCTGTCATCACCAACCTTCTATTTTAACACCTTCCGATGAGAAAGGGAAATGCCTCCTTGACAGGCTAGATTTGGAGAAGGTAGACTGGGGCTGATTTATCATTTAGGAGGGGGAATATGCAGAAGGTAAGTGCCAATGTCTATGCGGGGACCAAAATGCAGGGCTGTAATCCAGGTTTTGTAACTACTTTGGAAGGGGTGGTGATGATCGACACTCCCATGATGCCCAGCGATGCTATCAAATGGAGGGATTTGATCGATCAAAAGGGCGAAGTGCGCTACGTAATAAACACTGAGCCCCACGCTGACCACTATACCGGCAACGCCTTCTTCACCGGCACGGTCATCGCCCATCAGGGGACGCGCGAGGCTCTTGCGACCGTATCGGAAGGGGATATAATCGAGCGGATGAAGGTGATGGACCCCGAGGGCGTTTCCCTGATGGACGGATATAGGCTGAAAAGGCCGGCCATCACCTTCACCGAAAAGCTCACCCTCTATCTCGGCGACCATACCTTTGAATTGATACACCTCCCCGGCCATACTGCCAGCGAGATCGCGGTCTATATCCCCGAGGAGAGGCTGGTATTCACCAGCGACAACGTTTTCTACAAGATTCAAACCTGGTTTCATGAAGCCGACCCCCAAGCGTGGCTCGAGTCGTTGAGGAGGCTGGGGGATCTGGATGTGGATGTGATCGTGCCCGGCCACGGCGAGGTGTGCGACAAGGGCTACCTTGGGGAGCAGGCGGCCTTCATCGAGGAATGGATAGCGGCGGTGCGCGATGCCATAAAGCGGGGGCTGTCTAAGGAGCAGGCCCAGGCCGAGATATCCTTCCTCGACCGCTATCCCATGGGGCAGGGAATGGAGGCAATGGGGCCCATAGTGCAGCAGATGAACGTGGGGCGACTATACGATCTTCTCATCGCAAAGTAGCCCCGGGTGCCTTGCCCCCGAAAAATTAGCGCTTAACTGGGTTCAACCCCTATATTTCTTTTCCAGTTCTGCCACGCCGCCCACAGGCATCTCCATTATAGGCACATTCCAAACTGACATCCCTGCGAGCGCCATTGGGTAGGTGGCCGCGAGTAGTGCCTCAGCGCTCTCAGCCTCAATCACGCTGACACCTACCCCTGTGTTCTGAGGAGCGCCGGGAAAGGCTATTCCCAGGCACGCGTAGTCAGCCAACATTTTTACC
>SMTZ1_10010366_pt1 | contig 12460 bp, 9 predicted proteins | sample DeeMarSWOR136_30_FD_25667 | JGI IMG/M metagenome (IMG submission 25667) | reverse complement strand
AAGCTGAGGGCAAAGAGAATATTCTTTGAGGAACAAATGAAAAGGGATGAATCTACGGGGAAAGCACTAAGCAAGAAAAAATCTGTGAGTCCAACGACACGAAAATGGCTGAAATTTCTCCATATTATTTTTTCCATATCCTGGTTTGGTGGCAATTTATCACTCCTGGTGTTGCTTTTCTTCATTCCCCCACCTGATTCAGCTTCCGCCCTGGTTTTGCAGCACGTCATCTTTTATCGCGTGGCTACTATAATCGTGGCTACTGCCTCTGTTTTGGCGCTGATTACTGGGTTATTGCTCTGTTGGAAAAGCCATTGGGGATTTTTCCGCCATTGGTGGGTGATTATTAAGCTTTTTGTGACAATTTTGGTGATAGTCTTTTGCATAATAGTTAGCGGACCGGCTGCCGAGGAGCTGATAGAATTGAGCCGAAAGTTTGGATTGGAGTCTTTAAATAATGAATTTTACCTTAACAAAAAGATGTTGATCGCTATAGTGCAACCTGCTATTTTCGCGCTTCTCGTTTTTCTCGCTTATCTTTCGGTCTTCAAGCCCTGGAGCAAACGTAAGTCAGAGCAATGAATCATTGCCCATATCATCTGCTCAGATGCGTTGGTCAGCGGGCACCGAATAATGATCTAAAGGTGGTTTTGCCAGAAGAGACATTACAAAGAAAGGTGATACACGAGAGCAGTAATCAAAAGACCCGCTAACAAAGGCATGGAGATGGATGGGCTATATCCCGCGGTTTTGAGATAATCTTGCCTTATTAGACTCAGTGCTTTTTGCAAGGCCGGCAATCTATCCGCACGCCCCCCACTTATGCCCAGGTTATCACCCCCTCGGTCGTTGCCTTCTCCTCCCGCCCGATACGCAATTTATTATAGTAGATTCTTAAAAAAACAGGGCCATCAAGGCCCTGTCTTTTAGCTGTTTAGGTCGTTCTTCCGGTAGCCAACTCGATTCAGTTCGATCCTTAATCCAGCAAACTGATCTCGCAGTCTTTCTCAGCTATAATCATTTTACATTTCTATAACTCTGAAGTGCAAAACGCGCATCGCTTTGCCATGATGGGTATTGTTGATAGGCACTGAGGACACTCTTTTGTTGTCGGCTCAGCGGGTGGTGCTTCCTCCACTCTCTTCAGTTTGTTTATACTACGCACCAAAAGAAATACTGCAAAGGCGACTATCACAAAACTGATAATGGTGTTGATGAAAACACCGTAGTTGATGGTAACTGCACCGGCTTTCTGAGCGTCAGCTAGAGCTGCAAAGGGACCGGCCGTGGTACCCTCCTTTATGACTATAAAAAGATTACTAAAATCAACGTTGCCCAACAGCAACCCGATGGGTGGCATGATCACGTCTGATACCAGTGACTTGACAATGGTACCAAAGGCCGCACCGATTATTATTCCAACGGCCATATCCACTACGTTGCCTCTCATGGCAAAATCCTTGAACTCTTTTAGCATCTTCCACTCCTTTCATTTGTCAGCGAACTCCTAACTGAGCTCTGACCGCTAAATAAATTAACAGACCCATCTGGCCCTGAAGATACTTCCTTTCGCCCATGCGAAAGAGCAGTGTATTATATTCGTATTGAGTAGGTCCTTCAAGTGAATATCGGTGAGAATTCAGACAATATAACGACCTTTTTTGGCTTGTCAAAATTTCGCCAGGACGGTTGTGAAAAAATCAAGAAGACTTAAAAAAGGGCTTTGCGGGACCCTACACCTTTTAGCTTTTCTTTGCTTCCTCCCAGAGAGCACAAAATGCCTCGTTCTCATCAGGCAGACATGACTTACCCACTGCCCACTTCAGGGTAATAGGCGCCAGCAGGGTGGTGACAAAGGCCATGAGTACCAGGCCGGAAAACTGGTCAGCCGTCAAAAGGGGTTCACTGATGACCCTGGAATTTAAGAGATCGTTGCTGAGACCAAGGACCACGGAAGCGACGACCAATTCCACTGCGCCACGGCCATTCATCCCAAAACCTATGATTGCGGATTCCCGCAGACTATATTTGAACAGTGATGCACCGAGCCCGCACCCCACGAGTTTTCCCAGAAAGGCGACAAAAATGAGTACGCAGGCAAAAGTGAGGAAAGACCCGCTCCAGGTAAAATGCAGATGAAAAGAGAGAGAGGCGAAAAAGATGGGAACGAGGAATCCATAACTGATTGAATAAAAGTGGCTGGTTATGGCTTCATACACTTCTGGATCCATGATCTCCTTTCTCACAAACTGGCCGGCCAGAAAGGCCCCTATGATGAGATGAAGACCCGCCCATTCAGCAAGGTAGGCCATGAGCAGGGCAGATGTCATGGCGAACATGAACGCCTTTCCCCCCTGGTTGGTCAATCTCTTGGTGAGAGGGGGCATGATAAAATGTCCGATCACTATGGTCAGCACAAAAAAGCCACTCACCTTGAGGAAAATCAAGAGTAGCGCAGTTAATTGGACGCTTCCTGTTTTGGCAAATCCAAGAAGTGTGGATAGGGCCACCAGGGCAAGAATGTCATCGGCGATGGCCGCACCCATGATGATGTGTCCCACTTTACTACGATTGATTTGCATGGATTGAAGGATGACGGCCTGCACGGCAATGGCGGTAATGGAGACGCCCATGCCTACGAAAAGGGACTGCATGACGGTCCCACCAAATAGACTCGCAGTAAGGTACCCCAGTGCAAAGGGCAGGACGAATCCGCCAACGGCCACTGAGAGGGCGGACCAAATATGTTCCACCAGTTCCCTGGGATCCATCTCCATGCCGGTGTGGAACATGACAAAGAAGATGCCCAGTTCGGCAAGCATCTCAATGGAGGGGGAAATGCCTACTATGCCTAGAATGGGAGGACCGAGTATGATACCTGCCAGCAATTCTCCAAGCATAACCGGTAGCCCCATCCTGGTAAACACCAGGCCTAGGACCCATGCGACAGTCAGGATGAGGAGAAGGTTGAGAATGAGTGAAAAATCAAACATGGGTAAATCCCCTTTTTCAAAACGTTTAAATCATTGGGCCTGCCCATTACGACCTCCCGGGGGCTTGATGGTGAAACGCATGGTCGCTATGGTTCCTTTTCTACATATAGGTGAGGGACAGAGAATGGGGTCGCCCCGTTGAAAGCGGAAGGGGAACCCGATTCAATGGAGCAAGCTGTGCATTTGAAGGCATGCAAGGTGAGGGGGGAATCATGGCTAACCGCCTGAAGAGACGAGGAGCCTCTGGCCGGGGCGAATGACCGTTTTGGGGGTTATCTTGTTTAGCCGGCACAGCTTTTCCACAGTGAGGCCATACTTTTGTGCAATTCGAGATAGCGTGTCCCCTTGGCGGACTTCATGATAGGCCCTTTTTTTTGTCGTTGAGGTAACAGGTCTGGTCAATTTAGACAAGGATCGCTCAAGCATTTTGACCTGAGTTTCGAGATGCGCTATTTTTCGATCTGCGCCTTCAAGCTTGGTAACCGTTTTTTCCAGATCGCCGAGTTTGGCCTTAATGGTGTTATATTCCCCCACAGAGATCTCACTGTCCCCTCCAGAGAATAAAACCAGGGCAACAACCAGAGCAAAAACCCCAATGGCACTGTAAACGAAATAACGGGCTTCGGGGTTGAGTTTGACTTGTGATGCGGAGCGCTGCATGTTCTTTTTTTTCCGGCTTCGCTTCAAGTCTTCAGCCCTATCTTTCTTAAGCTCGTCCATTTCTTTTCCAAAATCCTCGTCCATTTATTCCCCTTCTCGACAGACTTGTTCTTCTATGAATTAGATTGTGATCCATAATATACAAAAAATTCAGACTTTCAAGACTTCGATGGATAATCTTGACCCTCGTTTAATGGAGCCCCACGGGTAAACCCGTGATCCCATGATCGTACCCGCCTTCGCCTTCGGCTAGGACGCGGTTATCCGCCTCAGCTTCGGGGCGACATCTCGCCATAGCATATTGATTGTTTGCGCATTCATCCACGGGTAAGGCTGTGGTCTTCTGCGAAGGCGGATAAAAGGGCACTGAGAAAGTTGAGATCCCTGCTGCGAGGCTTTTATCATGGACAGTTCCTTTACAGTTTGCATAGCAGTCGCCCACATTTTTTTGTCAAAATAAACAAGGGCACTCCATCATGATTGGATGGAATGCCCTTGTTTCAAATCAGACACTTTTTAGACTACAGTGACGTTCACTGCAGCAGGGCCTTTTTTACCTTCCTCGATCTCAAAGGTAACCCTGTCGCCCTCTCTGAGAGACTTGAAGCCGGTCCCATTGATTCCCGTATGATGCACAAATACATCGGGTCCGTCTTCTTGCTGAATGAAGCCGTAGCCCTTGCGGTCATCAAACCACTTGACGATTCCATTCGCCATTGCGACAACCTCCTTTCAAATAAATTCTCACGGTTCCAAACTTCAGGTTGCCACTTTTGACAAATGGATCTTTCCCTGAAACGAAACCCTCCAACCAATAAAGACATATCTTTATTGATCACACCTATAATAGCCTGTTTTTGGGCAAAATCAAGTAATTATTTATAAAAAATCCCTTTTTTAGAGTAGCAGAAGGCAATGGGATGGATGGATAATCTTCAGAGTTGAAATGCAAGCTAAAACAAAATGAGAAATTCTAAATCTTCAACGAGGAGCTCTTTATCCCTCTACGGGGCTAATTGCAGATAAAAGCCGAGGCTGTCGGAAAACGCCCATCTGCTGCGTTACCCTCCTCCCTCGTCCCTGCGGTGTACTTCTATGTACGCCTCATTCCTCGGGACTTCGGAAGCCTTGCATATGGACATTTTCCATCAGCCTCTTAGAAACCGGTTTTTCGATAGTCTCGCCAAAAGACTGGAAAAGCGCTATAAGGGCATTTTCAATGGAGCAAAACAGTATATTTTGGTCTAATTAGACTAAAAAAAAATAATTTTCGATTATTTTTTATAAACGCACTGACACCATTTTAGCCGGCGGGAGCGGTTTGGGGGAGGTCTTCTAATATCCTTCGTGGGCGGCAGAGACGATAGCCCTCAAATTTTCAAGCGGCGTGGGTAGGGCAATGGCACATTCAGGCCCTATGATGTTGACCCCGGCCTCAATGGCATATCTTGCCTGCCTGTAAACCTCATCAGGCGTTCCCATAAATAAGGTTTCAGGATTATTTACATTTCCAACCAAGGACATGCGATGCCCCACCTTTTCAACGGCAAACTTGGCATCCACCTGCCACTCAAAGTGATAGGCGTCGAATCCGGCGTCGGCAAATAGTTCTATCCGATCCGTACAGTTTCCACAAACATGCAGGACTAACGGCCCTTCAATTTGGTCTGTAATCTCCTGGTGGATGGGGAGGAGGTATTCTTCATAATGCCGCGGACTGACTAAATCCCCTGTCGCATGATCGGCTACCACAACAATGTCTGCGCCTGCCTGGAACTGGGCCCTTGCAAAGGTGATGGTCACAGTCATTAGCTGTCGTAACATCTTGTTCACCTTCTCTGTCTTCCGGTAGCCCACTTGCCGGAGGAAATTCTCAATACCCGCCATATGGTAGGAGAGGGTCCATGGGCCCATGACCTTTCCCACGATGGCCACCTTGGCGCCAAGATGTCGGCGAAGCGTTGAGAGGGCGTCAAGGACAACCCGCATAGAGGGCTTCTCTAGCAAGTTGTCTGGGACTTCAATATCAGAGAAGTCTTCATAAGGAGCGCTCTTCGCGTCTGGCATCATGTCTCTGCTCCCCCAGTCCACATGGGACCCGAGGGCTGCGGCCTCCTGATGAACACTGTATTCGGGCATGACTGTATCGAAGCCTGCGATTTCGTGGCCGGCAATGGCAAGATCTGCCATGGCCTGAGCATCCAGATGGGCCTGGGGAAATGAAACTCCACAGGCATCCATGAGATCATGACAGACAATGGAGGTGGGGTTTCCCACGGGGGGCCGATCCCCTTTTCTGCCATTGTACATGGCGGACATGATCAAGTTATGAGGGGTCGATTTCATGATGGGCAAAACCTCCAATCAGAACTTTCCTCCTTATTTCTATCCTCAATGTGGCCTAAATATCAAGGGTAAGCTTTTCAATTTAGCAATTTCCATATGGAACAGCAAAAATATAGATGGAGTCTATTCTTGACTCATACGTTGGCCTAGAGTAATAAAAAGTGACAATTGCAGCAACATCTGGCCTCTAAAAAACGTTACCCATGAAGGGGGTAGAAGGGGGTGATGGCATGTTAAAATCTGGTGAGACCTATGAGGAGGTGTATGGCTCCTTTAGGTGGGAGATTCCGGAGCTCTACAATATGGGTGTGGACATATGTGATAAGTGGGCGCACCAACGGTATCGGTTGGCGCTCATTTACGAGAATGAGAAAGGCCAACTTGAGCAATACACTTTCTGGGATCTCAAGAGGCTGTCCAACAGATTGGCCAACGGACTCAGGGCACATGGTCTGAGCCAAGGTGACCGTATGGGTATCATGTTGCCCCAATCTCCCGAGGCAGGCATTTCGCACATTGCCATATATAAAATAGGAGCGATCGCCATCCCTCTCTTCACCCTCTTTGGCACGGATGCCTTGGCGTATCGTCTCTCCAATAGCGAAGCCAAAGGCATTGTCACGGATGAGGCGAACCTCCAAAAAGTGCTGGATGTATGGGAAAAGGTTCCCACTCTCAAAATCGTGGTGGTTACTCGAGGCGAGCGACGTGAAGGAATTTTGGATTTTTGGGAATTGATAGAAAAGGGATCGGCACAATTTCAACCTGTTCAAACCCGAGCGGATGATCCGGCCTTCATAAGCTACACGTCTGGTACAACCGGGCCCCCAAAGGGGGCCTTCCATGCCCACCGGGTTTTGCTCGGTCACATGCCTGGCATAGAGTTTCCCCACAATTTCTTTCCCAAAGAGGATGATCTATTCTGGACCCCCGCTGATTGGGCATGGATGGGCGGATTTATGGACGTGCTACTCCCCAGTTGGCATCATGGCATTCCGGTGGTTGCCCATCGGGCCAAGAAATTTGACCCTGAGGAGGCCTTCTACCTCATGGGCAAATATGGCATCCGGAACGCCTTCATGCCCCCTACGGCATTGAAAATGATGAGACAGGTGAAAGATCCCCGCAGTCGTTATGACTACCAGATGCGTAGCATCGGAAGCGGCGGAGAGGCCTTGGGTGAGGAACTCCTGGCGTGGGGCAAAGAGGTGATGGGATTGACGATCAATGAATTCTACGGGCAGACCGAAGTCAATCTGGTGGTGGGGAGCTGCTGCGAGGTCATGGAAATCAGACCCGGCTCTATGGGAAAGGCCATTCCGGGCCATGAAGTGGCCGTCGTGGACGACTCTGGGAACCCGGTGCCAACGGGAACGGTGGGTGAAGTGGCCATCAAAAGACCTGATCCTGTGATGTGCCTGGAATACTGGAAAAATCCTGAGGCGACCCGAGAGAAGTACGTGGGGGACTGGTGGGTGACCGGGGACCTGGCCAAACAGGATGAGGATGGGTATTTTTGGTTTGTAGGTCGAAAGGACGATCTGATTACGAGTGCGGGTTATCGCATTGGCCCGGCAGAGATAGAAGACTGTATCATAAAGCACCCTGCCGTGAGCATGGTGGCCGTTGTGGGTAGCCCTGACGAGGTCCGCACTGAGGTGGTAAAGGCCTTTATTATCCTTAAGCCTGAGGTGTCACCTGGACCGGATATAGAAGAGGAGATCAAGAAGTTTGTGAAAACCCGACTGGCCGCCCATGAATATCCCCGGGAAATTGAGTTTGTGAGCGAACTTCCCATGACAGCCACGGGTAAGATCATGCGAAAAGAACTGAAGAAGCTGGAGATAGAAAGGAAATCAAGGGGTTAATCATGGCCCTCACAGCGCATTTCAAATACTTTACTTACAAGATTATACGAAAGGAAGACGGATATGCCTGAAAAAGATGCTAGGCTGATATTCGGAAAAGGGACCATTGATTTGAGAGTTCCGGAAGCGGTCTCTGTCCTGGAAATGAAAAGGGTTGAGCCCCTTCCCGACCCTGAAGGCGCCGTTTACACAGCCCTCGCAGATCCCATCGAAAGTCCGCCGCTCAAAGAGTTGGCACAGGGTAGGGAAAATGCCTGCGTGGTGATTTCTGATATCACACGTCCTGTGCCCAACAAGGTTATTCTCCCCCCGCTCTTAAAAGTCCTTGAAGAGAGCGGAATAGCCAGAGAAAAAATAACCATTTTGATCGCCACGGGCATGCATCGCCCCAATGAGGGTGAGGAGTTGGAATCCATGGTGGGTCGGCAGATCATGGATCATTATAGGATTGTGAATCACTACTGTCGCAAACCAGAGGTGTACCGAAAGATAGATGAGATAGAGGGTGCGCCCATCGAGGTCAACAAACACTATCTGGATGCAGACCTGAAAATCCTGACAGGTCTCATCGAGCCCCATTTCTATGCCGGTTTTTCTGGAGGAAGAAAGACCATCCTGCCCGGGATTTCCAGCTTCGAGACCATGAAGTTCATGCACTCCTACAAGATGATTGACCATCCCAAGGTGACCAATTGCCTCCTTCAAGGCAACCCCTTTCATGAGTATGGTATCCGGGTGACGGAGTTGGCGGGTGTGGACTTCATCTTGAACGTGGTGATCAACAAAGAGCGGAAGGTGGCTGGGGTCTTTGCGGGGCATTACAACCATGCCCATGTGGCAGGATGCGAAAGGGTCTATGAGAACTCCACGGTTACACTGGACAGTCCCGTGGACTTGGTTATCACCTCTGGAGGGGGTTATCCGCTGGATGCCACGTTCTATCAGATGAGTAAGGCCCTCATATGTGCGCGGGATATACTTAAGCAGGGTGGAACCATTCTGCTTGCCTGCGAATGCGGAGAGGGTATGGGAAACCCTGAGTTTTGTGGGATCCTACGCTCTGTGTGCAGCCCCCAAGAGTTCTTTGAAGGCTACTGCGATCCAGAGAATTTCGTCATAGATCAGTGGTGTGCACAGAACATTTATCAGGTTATGGACTACGCGGGCCGGGTGTATGTCTACGCACCTGGCCTCTCACAGGAAGATCTGAAGAAGATGGGGGCCACCAAGATTGAGGATGTTCAAGAAACCGTTAATGGACTCCTATTGAGCCACGAAAAGGTGGTTGTGGCGCCTGACGGCCCGTATGTGGTCGGAATGATAAAGTGAAGGCTGGATCACTTCACTGATGCGAAAATCAAATAAAACGAAAAATCTCTTGGACGTCCTGACATCCGTCGGGATAATTTCTTTGATGGTCTTTGGGCAAGTCATTTTGGGTCAGCGTCTTGCCCTTGCCTCATGGTTTGTGGAGGCCAAGAAGTTTCATATCTCAGCCCACGGACAGAATTCCTGCCAGGACTGTCACGCAGACATCTCCGGCAGGACTCTCCACCCAAATCCTGCAGAAGTGAACAAAGACCTGAAAGACTTCTTCCATCTGGATACCTGCCTGGATTGTCACGATGATATCATGGGGGACCTGGATGAGGGGATCCATGGGGCAAAGAAGATCGAAGATCACAAAAAATACGAATTCTGCCTCGATTGCCACCAGCCCCATTATCAGCTCCGGCTTGATGAGAACGAGATGGGGAAGTTTGATCCAAACAGAGCGGTTGGTGACCAATGTGGCGCCTGCCACGAACCTAAAGCATCCCTGCCGCTACCCGCCGATGAAGATAAGGCTTGCGTAACCTGCCATTACGCTGCTGAGCCCAAGGATCCCAGGGCAGAGGAGAAGATGACCCGATTCTGTTTCCATTGCCACGGCCTTGGAGGAACCCCCGCGCAGAGATTAACAGCAAAGGCGGTACCATTAATAGATCAGGACGAATATGAGGAAACGCCCCACGCAGACCTGAGCTGTAGCGCATGCCACGAAGATTCGGCCCAGTTCGGTCATGGGGCTCAGGCATTGGGGGATTGTGGCCAATGCCATCTCCCTCATGACGAAAAGGTGGCCAGAGATGCCCACCTGGGTGTTACCTGCGGAGCCTGTCATCTGGATGGGGTTGAGCCCATAAGGGACCCGGCAACCAAGGCTGTTATTTGGGAGAGGACCAAGGCTGTTATTTGGGAGAGGAGGCGTCAGCCGGGAGAGCCCTCCAGGATACATCAGATGATACGCGGCGATGACGAGAGCGCTTGCCAGAGGTGCCACGCCAAGGGGAATCAGGTTGGGGCAGTATCCATGATTTTACCGGCCAAGAGCATCCTCTGTATGCCATGTCACACGGCCACCTTTTCCGTGGGTGATACGGTCACTATTGTCGCCCTGATCCTCTTTTTCGTTGGTTTGGTCATGGGCATTTCCGTCTGGCTCACAGGGTCGCTGCCGGGTGAGGGCCGTGTGAATCCCCTCTACAAGGGCTTAAAGCTCTTGCGCGATGCCCTCATGACCATTTTTTCCCTGAAGATCGCCTTGATTATCAGGGCGATGATTTTGGATGTGCTCCTTCAGAGAAGACTCTATAGACAATCTAAAACGCGCTGGTTCATCCATAGCCTAATCTGTTTCGGTTTACCTGGGGCCTTGTGGCCCTCGTGGCCTCGCTATGGAAACCCGAATGGCCCTGGGTCTGGGCCATGATCCATAAGAATCATGCGGGCACTGCATTTCTTTTTGATGTCACGGGGATTATGGTTCTCTTCGGTGTCAGTTTGGCGGTGATTCGTGGGCAAATAAAACGCTCGGAGCATGTTCCTGGCCTGCCCAAACAGGATTATCTGGCCCTGGGATTCTTGGCAGGTATTGTGGTCATAGGTTACGTTGTGGAAGGGGTAAGGATTGCCATGACAGGAGCGCCAGGAGATGCCCCATGGGCCTTTGTGGGTTACGGCCTCAGTCTCCTGTTCTTGGACACTTCCGGCCTGACTGAGTTCTATGGGTATATTTGGTACGTCCACGCCATTCTGACTGGGGCCTTTGTGGCCTATTTGCCGTTCAGCCGTCTATTCCATATCATCATGGCACCCGTGGTCCTGGTCATGAATGCCGTTTCGGAACGGGGGCATGGGTAGCGGGTTACATAAACACCAGCTGGGAAAACCTAAGATAGTTATTGAAATATATTATAGCGAAGTGGTATAGAATACGTAGGAGCCTATCATGGACAAAGAGATCAAACAGAGCTTGCTCCATATTGTGGGAGAAAAGAATTACACGGACAGTCTAATAGATATGGTCTCCTACTCCTATGATGCATCGGAGCACAGCCACAGGCCTTCATGCGGAGTATGGGCCGAGAGCGCAGAGCAGGTCTCAGAGATCCTAAAACTGGCCAACAGAAAAGGGATTCCAGTGATACCAAGAGGTGCGGGGACCGGCCTTTCTGGCATGGCCGTGCCGGCCAGAGGAGGCATTGTCCTGGATTTGAGTCATATGAACAAGATCCTAAAGATCAGCATTGAGGACCGCCTGGCCATTGTCCAGCCGGGTGTGGTTTATGCGGAATTAGAAAAGGCCTTGGCCTCAGACGGTTTTTTCTTTCCTCCTGATCCAGCCAGCGGAAAGGTGGCCACCTTGGGAGGCAACGTGGCGACTAACGCCGGCGGCGTCAAAGGGGCCAAATACGGGACGACCAGAGATTATGTCCTGGGGCTCCAGGTGGTCTTGCCAGACGGCCGGATCATGAGGACGGGATCCAAAGCCATGAAGAGCGTATCCGGATATGATTTGACGCGACTTTTTGTGGGTTCGGAAGGGACCCTGGGGGTGGTCACAGAGATTACACTCAAGATTAATCCAAAACCCACAGCAACCAGTACGGCCATGGCCACCTTCGATGATCTCGCGGATGCGGGTCGGGCCGTCAGCCAGATCATGTACAGTGGCATTATACCGAGCGTGCTGGAAATCCTGGGAAGACAGACCATCTTGGCCATTAATCAAAATACGGATTTGAAGCTTCCTGAAGTGGATGCCATGCTCCTTGCGGAAACGGATGGCTACACCCAGGAGGAGACGGATTTCCAGATGCAGAAGGTTATTGACATTTTCAGGCGGAACAACCCAAAGGAGGTCAAACAGGCCGCGTCAGAAAAGGAGGCCGAGGACCTTTGGCAGGCGAGAAAGTCGGCCTATGCCGTGCTGGCTAGGATCAAGACCCATTTTGTCCTTGAGGACGTAACGGTTCCCATGGCCAAGGTTGCCGATCTCCTCAAGGGGGTTGAGGCCATTGCTGAAAAGCACAGTATCCAAATTGCCACGTTCGGCCATGCCGGTGATGGGAACCTCCATCCTCAGATCCTGTACGATGGATATGATCCGGAGCAGGTGGAACGGATGGAGGCGGCCAGCGCCGACCTTTTTAAACTCGCCATTGACCTGGGAGGGACCCTAACGGGAGAGCATGGTATTGGTCTTTCAAAGGCGCCCTACATGACCCTGGAGCATGATGCCGTGGCCATGGATATGATGCGAAGGATCAA
>SMTZ1_10005767_pt1 | contig 12461 bp, 7 predicted proteins | sample DeeMarSWOR136_30_FD_25667 | JGI IMG/M metagenome (IMG submission 25667) | reverse complement strand
TACCACCCTGCAGGGTGCTTCCGTCGGTTGTTGGAAAATCAGTTGACCCGGCCACGCCGCTAATCACGATATCCCCGGTCCTGAGCATGTAGATAGCATTGCCGGCATCTCGGCCTTCTTTGCCCGCGTCACCTCCCAGACTGCCTCCGAAGTATGTGGAGTACATCAACTGCTCTTCCGGCGGGATGTCTGTCAGGGCTTTAAGTTGTACGACAATTGCGTCCTGCCACCCCAGCAGTCCGCCCTGATATGCATTGGCGGTAACAGGGAAATCTGCCGACCGGCTCAGGCCGAGCAGGCTAACTTTATCATCATCGCGAACGGCAAGGTCCTCTGCAACGTCGCGCCCGGGACCGCCGAGCAGGGTTGAGTAAACAAGCTGGTCTTCACCTGTGGGATTGAGGACCGTCACGTAAATGTCGGAATTATCTACGTAGTCTGGGCCGAATTCTGAGTGTTCGGTTTGCAGAGCACCGTCGGTTACGGGAAAATCTTCGGACCAGGTCATGCCGGCTACTACGATATTGCCGCCCGGCATTACGGCCACGGCCTGCCTGAGAAGCCGCTCATCCTGAACGGCGCCGTCGCAGTCATCGCCGGACCCTCCGAGATAGGTCGAGTAAGTCAGTTGAGGTTCACCACCCGGTACTATGCGAGACACGAAGGCATCAAAGCCCCCGCCGGAACTATCCTGAAAGGCACCGTCGGTTACGGGAAAATCTTCCGATGCCGTATATCCACATACGATGAAGCCGCCCTTCTTGTCCACAGCCATATCTACAATAGACTCTTCACCGGAACCGCCCAGATACGTCGCGTAAATGATTTCAAAGTCCGGGCTGAGCTGGACGAGGAATCCATCGGCCGAGCCGCCGAGTGTACCCTGCACCGCATCGGCTGTCACCGGAAAATCGGCTGACTCGGTTTGGCCTACAACAGTGATGATGCCCGCATCGTCCACACTTACTCCAAAGGCACCCTGTATGCCGCTGCCTTCCAAAATTATTTCATTAAGAAGCATTGTTCCATCAGATGAGAACTGTGCAATGAAGGCGTCTACAGCGAACCAGGGGGGAACGTCATAAAGCGACAGGGCAAAGCCGACCGCGACGACACTTCCATCCGGGGCGACGGCGACAGCTTCTGCGGCGTCCTGAAAATGGGTTCCGTAATAGGTCGCCCAGTCCAGCTCAGGTCCGGCCGCCGGCGCAGAGGCCGTTAGAACAAATGCAAACAACAAAAACAAAATACCCGTCTTGAAACGTTTAATAGATTTCATATCACACCTTCCTTTCGGAGCCCCCAATACCATAAAGTTGTTCGTTATTTCCCCCATAACTCTGGTATCGGATAACGTTACCAAGGCGGATCCCTTCCCGCCGTGTGAATCCCCCCTGCAGAGATTGCCCACGGCTTTCCTGCAAAAGGTATTTCATTCATTTTCCAATCTCCTTTCCGGCCATCCGGCCTGCAGGACAACCTCTTGTCCTGTTTCCATATTTCTGCTACCATCAAAAGACCTGTCCAGGCGCGCAAACAAAGCGCGTTTGCCAGGCCGGGCTGGTGAGTTCTTGTTTGGTGATTGGCTCACCAGCCGCTTTTTTCAAGTCGGTTCTACATTCCCGGCCTTCGCCGGGATAAGTCTTGAAAAGAATTAAAAAAAAGATGGGTTAAAAGCCCACTTCACCTCTTCTTCAGAAGCACCTCCTCTTCGAAAGATATATAAGTGTCACCAGGATTACGGAGAAATCCTTTAGGCTTTATTTTTGTATGTAAATTCTGAAAGGTAGCTATCTGTGGATAAGAACTGATATTGTAAGTAAGTAAACCACTGACACGACAGGATAGGATAGGAACCCCTCCACCGAAAGGGAAACACGCGTCTCTCAGGCAAAAACCCATCCTAATCCTCCTCGGATTATCAGTTGAAGGAAGATGCAGCCCATTCCTGCAGTCTTTATCAAGATACCACTCCTGCACTACGACACATATTACATGCGTTAAGGTTCTTGCGTCAATAATAAATATTAATATATTTTCAAATCCTACCCCATTTATGGCTCAAAAAACAGGGGTACACCAAAAAAATATCTTCAGCAGGCAAACAAAGACGGGATTACTTATTGCATGTCACCATCTGATGTTTGATTTACTGCCATATCTTACAATAGGTCCCGTAGTGGATACACTTCTTTGCAGATGGACATTGAGAATGCCGACTAATTGTTCTTTTTTTAATAAGTTGCTGTTATAAAGGTACTTATAAGATGATTATCTTAAGGGCCGGTTGTCCGGACACAAGTTAAGCCAATATGAAGTGAATATGCCAAAATCAAAGGAGTCAATGTTGTCCTGCTCGTTACTTTGGATTATCACATAATTTTTTTAGGTAACTCGGATTAAAGTCACAACCCCTGGGAAACTTTCCGCATTCGTAAGCTCCGGCCAAGAAACCAAGGCATGAAATAACATCATCACGATTGTTTCCGGTACGGTCAACAAAGAGCTTTACGAAATTCCTCAAGTGTCCGGCGGAAGCCTCGGTTTGCTTATCTAACCAGCCGGCCTCCCGATATTTCTTATTGAGCCCGAGTATCGTGGCCCCCATATCGATCCGGTATCTTTCCCCCAAAACCTTGGCTCCTTTTTGCTTGAAGCCGAGCGCCGAAAATCCCTTGTCTAACAGGTTCCCCGGCTGTTGGCTGATAGTCTTGAAACTCGAATCTATTAAATCTACGGATTCTTCCTCCTTGATCCACTCCTCCATCGTTTTGACGACATTTTGAAAATCCTGATCACTCAGGTGTTCACGCCCGTATTCTTCAATCGCCGTAAGTATCGCCGTCAGCAGCTCTTCTCTGTACTCAAAAAGAGGAATCTCTCGATACCCGACATATTTATCTATACGATTATTCTTTTGTCGTTCATACCTTTCGACGATAACTACATGTGCCCTGTAATCTGTTGTTGAGCCCGTGTTAATTCCATGAAAATATTTTTCATCCAATAGTAATAGACCTCCCACAACTATTTTTGAAGGCCGGGGCACAGTGTACGCGTGAGTATGGCCGGACAACCAGTAATTCCTTTTGTTCTTTGAGAGCAAACCCTCGAGGTTTTGGTTAAGTGTCTTCGTAAATGTGGGAAAGCTGAAAGCACCCTCGGTAACTTCCCAGGCCACATTCGTTATGTCCAAGGGGACATCACCGGGTTTGGTCAAAGTGATTCTGTCAAGATGGTCCTTGGGATAATGAGATGCCAGAAACCTGAAATCCGGCGACGAGGAGCTGGAAAAATTTTTAAAGTAGCCGGTTTGTGACAACACACCAGGTTCATTGTTGAACGATAACGACCCAATTGCTCCATAGAAACCCCATTTGACAATACTTGACCAGTCGGGAGCATCCTTGTAGTCCGAAGTGTCTAATAAAAATATTTCTATACTGTTCCTGCCTTCTTCGGAATAGGAAAGGAATCCGCCTAAATACAAACCCGTATGATGATTTAATTCCTTATTTTGTTCAACAGTGTTATAATTGTCAATGTATCGAAATCTCTTATTTCCTGGCAAATCGTTATTGGCACGATTGAACTCGCTTATCTTCTTAAGGACCTGATATTTCGAGAGTGCCGGATTGCTTGGCCGGTCGTCGCGATTTAAAAGCGCAAACCGTATCCCCGGAGTTACGATGTTTCCACAGCCTAAATAATCATGATTTCCTATGACAACGAATATCGGAACACCCGCTGCGTCTCTGTGTTTTTCGAGGATGGAAAAGAACTTCTCGATTTCATCCGTCCCGCCGCTGTTCGCACCATCACCGAGATATAGAATTACGTCAACGCCGGCTTTCCCGCCTCCGGCATCCTGCGTCAATTTATTAAGGGCTATACCTAACATCTCTTCTGCGAGCAAAGATTCCAATGCGGGAGGGCGAATAGCGACGTTAACCATTCGGTCGGCAAATTTGCTCCTTTGACTAAAATTGGAAAAGCCGTTATGAGAGGTAAGCTGTGAGTCGGCAAGAATCCCGATTTTTATTGGGAAATGCACATCCTGCTCTTGTTTCCCGAAAAAACCGCCTGTAAATATCAAAAAAACAAAAAGTAGCAAAAATGTTAATCTTTTCATTTTATGCTCCATCTGCCCCAGCTGAGATAAGCCCACCGACAAGATTGGCTGCATATCTATCCGGAGTAATACATCATATAGGATTATCATCTAAATGTGAAACATAAAGATTCCCATTATCCCCAGACACCATTTTATGTGGTCCTTCTTCTATCCCCTTCGAGGAATAGGTTGCGAGCGTTCCGACAGCGTAGCCGGGCTCAACTACCTCGACCGCTAATGTGAACCGTTCAGCCCCAAAACAACCATTATTGCCGCTGCCGATATAAGAATTGATTTGCGTCTCATTTTTTCACGCAGTGACAGCTTCATCCCATCGTATTCGCTATGTGGGTGGCGGCGGCGGTGGGCCCGGAGGAGGAGGGGGGGCTTTGGCTACACTAATTCCCACTGACGCCGAGGTTGTCGCCGCTCCTTCGTTGTCCGTTGCTTTTGCCGTAAGGCTGTAGGTGCCTTCAGGGTGGTCGGTCCAATTTGTTTTCCAGCCGTCGGAGCCATCGGTATCTTCTGCGATTTTTGTTCCGTTGGCGAAAAATTCCACAGTCACCACTGAACCATCATAGTCCCACGCATCGGCCTCGATTTCTATCGTATCGGTGGGATTGAACTCGGCTCCATTCTCCGGCTGAATAATAGTTATGTTGGGCGGCCAGTTCGAACCCGGCGGTTGAGGCCCATAGCCCAGCAGGCTTAGCGAATCGAGCAGATTTTCAAAGCCTTTTCCCAGCATATCTATTGACTGCTCCTCGTGCTGCATCGCAGAGTGGGTCTTCTGCTTGGCCTTTACAATATCGCCTTTACTCAAATCAAAAAAGTCTCCGCCCTCAAGCCATTGTTCAAGTGCTTCGTACATTGTCCATTCCTGAGCTAACGCTGCCTGCAATTCTTTTATTGATGCCCTCTTGTGTTTCAGTGCCTTTTTTGCAGCGGCGGTGGCTATCAGATATGGATTGCAGCGGCCTATTGGCGCATCGGATTCGATCCACAAAGGGTCACTTTCCTCGACGGCACAAGGATCCCCGCCAAGATACCCATGGTTGCCATTGCCGGACAGGTCATATACAATCTGCCCCATACCTTCGTCAAAGTCCCAGTAACCTACAAGCCCCACTTCATCGCCGGTCAGCCGATTGTGCATACTTGCCCATATCTCTTCTTCAGATAAAGCCCGTTTATAAATGGCAACTTCGTCGATTGTGCCGTTGAAGTTTGAGTATGACGTATGCCCGGCACCTATTACTGTTTTAGTGAACGCCGTCCTTGTACCAATAGTTCCAGTAGAATCCAAAATTCCATCAATATAGATTACTGCAACACCACAGTCATTTCTCGTCACAGCGATGTAATGCCAATCTGTATCTTGAATCGCGGTGCTGGAAAGCGGCCATGTGCTGTCCCCATGCCTTACAAACTGTATCTTATCCTGACGCTGGCTACCGACATCTATTTGCAAAGCGTATGTTCCTGCCGTATTTGCGCCGCCTCCTTCATTCGAAATAAGGGCCCTCTCGTCGGTATACGTTGTCTCGGCACGCTTAATCCATAAGGACCATGTAAGTTCAGTTACATCCAGACTTTGGTCGCTGCCACAGTCAACATAATCATCCACGCCGTCGAAGCGTAAGGCGGTCCCTGTCGGGCAGATGGCAAGAATATCTATGGTCTTTTCGGCAGCTACAGTGATATCGCCCTCAGTGTAACAAGCTGATATTGTCGCCAACTCGTCCTTAATAATATCCTTCGTTGTCAGCACGCCTTCCTCAATACTTGCTATTGCTTCCGGCTCAACCGACCACAGCGCCGAATCCGTTACATCCTTTGTGCTGTCATTATCATAGTATGCGATGGCTCTATACCCGGCACTGAAGTTCTCCGCCACCTCATTCGGACCGGATATCTCAAGACCAATAAGTGTACGTGGTTCGGTCAGATACGACACATAAATATCTCTATTTCCGTCGCTCAACCAACTAACAAAGTAAATAGCCGTTCCATCATAACTGGTACAAGGGGCTCCACTATCTCCTCCAGGCGTGTCAAAAAATGATAAATGCTCGAGGTTGCTGAACGGTTCAGTCAATGAAGTGCGTGTTGCTTTGAACAATTGATATAAGCCATTACGGTTGGAGTGAAAGAGTAGCGTAAGGCCGTCAGATGAAATGAATGGATACCCTTCATCAAATACTGTGTTCAATTCTAACAAATTGCCGATATTTTCGAAAGGCGAACTTCTATTAGGTCGATTCGCCATCCAGATATCACCAAATCCTTGACCGCCCGGAACATTGATACCTTGAAAAACTATTATTAACTCATCTGAAGTCATTGATGATTCGGTAACATGTCCAAGGGCATTCAGTTCGCTGATATTAATACCGGTCGGCCAGGGGATGGACACCGATGCTCTTTCGCTGATCTTCAGCCGCAGATTTCCCGATTCTTTTCTATAGTAGTACATTCTCAGGTTATCAGGGGAAACCCAGGGTGCCCCAAGATCACCTCCAGAATAGTTCAGTGTGCTTATCTCCTCAACCGATGTAAATGGTCCGGAAGGCACCGGACGTGTTGCCTGGAAAATCCGTGCGTAAGAAAAAGTATCCGTATTCGCCCTCACAAAGTAAAGCGTCAACCCATCAAAAGATAAGAACGGCGCCGAATCTCTGTATGCGGTATTTACTTCACTCAACGGCACAGGTGTAGACCACCCGGCCCATAAAGGGCCGCATAATCCCAAAACAACCAGTATTGCCGCTGTCGATAAAAGAATTGATTTCCGTCTCATTTTTTTCTCCTCTAAAAAGTTCATTTTTTTCGCGCAGCGATAGCCTCTCGCGGGATTTAACGAACTGACTTCAATGGAATGCGCATTTCTCGCTGCCTTCCTGCCTTTATCAAACGAATTCAGGCTATATAATTATAACCTATCATCTCTGATAATCAAGCAAAAAAAACAGAAATTTCCCACCATCCGCGACCAATCCCCTCTTATACCCTTTTCTGGCGAGATATGCTTCACGCTTCACGAATCTGTCTTTCATTCATTGACCCACCAACTCATCCAGGCATACACTCACAAGTCACGAGCGATGAACGACGGATATCGAGCATCAAGTATCGTGAATCGAGTGTCCAGCATCGAGTATCGAGCACCAGGCATCGAACGTCTTCCTCCTAATCCCCCGGCAGCCTTTTCCCTTTCTCATTGGCCCCTGCTATAAATGTCAGGCATGTTACGATGTCCACCCGGCCGTATTCAGGATGCCTGCCCCCGAACCACTCGATAAATTCCTTCAAATACTTCACCGTTGCCTTGCTGTGCGTATGAAGCCAATAGTCCTCTTGATACTGCTTATTCAGCCCGATTATAGAAGCACCAAATTCCTTGTCGTCCATACCCTCCAGTTCGTGGAAATTCGGCTCATGATTTTGGAAATCCTCGTCGCCCCTTTTCTTTCCTCCGAATTCACTTATCCCGGCAAACATGTCCTTCAGTAAACGCTCGTTATAATCAAAAACAGGAATCTCGCGATACCCGACATGTTCATCCACCTTCCTGTTCTTGCCTTTAACATATTCTTCAACAATCACGACATGCGCCCGGTAATCGGTTGTCGAGCCGACATTCACACTGCCAAACGATGCATCAATAAAAACTTCAAGAATCCCACCTACATGTACCTTACCCTGATGTGGGCTGCTCATTCTCTCTCTGTGTGTATGCCCGGACAACCAGTAATTGTTCCCGCTCCCCGACAGCCAGCGATTCAGATATATGTTCGAATAACGAGCGCCAAGAAGCAGGTTGTCAGCCCTCTCGTACACGCCGTGCACAAAGTTCTCCAGCTCAAAGATGACATCTTCCGGCACCTCATTGACAAAACGTTTCCTGTCAAGAATATCGGGATGGTAATGCGAGGCGACAAACCTGAATACCGGAGACCGAAGAGTCCAATCATTTTCAAAATAGCAGTCGATTTGGGACGGCCTGTTTTTACCTGATTTATCTTTGGATGATATGGACCCCACCCAGCCGTAGACACCTAACTTATATATTTCCGGCATAACCGGGATATTCTGATAATCCGATGTGTCCGCAAGAAATATCTCGACGTCATCCACTCCGTTCCCCTCCGAATACACAAGATGCCCCGCCAGATACAAACCCGTCCTGTGATTAAGTCCCTTATCAAGTGAATCACGGTTGTCTTTGTATGCAAACATCGTCTTTGGAGACAGGTAATTTGCGTCGCTGTTAAATTCGCTTATCTTCTCCAGCACCTCATATTTCGAAAGCGCCCGGTTATATCTGACGGGCGGCTTCTCATCCCCTACGATTCGGTTTACAAGAAGCAGCCTTTCTCCCTCGTTCGGCGTATTACCTGAACCAAGATAATCATGGTTCCCGATAACCACAAAAACAGGTATCTTGCTTTTTTCTCTGTGTTCCGTAAGCACCTCAAAAAACCGTCCTATCTCATCCTCGCCCCCGCTGTTTGCACCATCGCCCAAATAGATAATAACATCGACTTTCTCACCCTTCTCGTCCTCTTCCGACAATTTATCAAGAGCTATCTCCATCACCTCCGCCGCCAGATGTTCCAGCGCAGGAGGGCGAATAGATTCCTCCTGTTTCTTGTCCGTACTCTTGTTCCTGTACACGCACCCCGGCGTGCTGTTTGGAGACGTAATTTGAGTATCAGCTAACAGCCCGATTTTTATGGGAAGCTGCGCCCGCCTCCCTGCACAACCCGACATCAGAATTAGTGAAAAGATCAAAATAAATACTAAAATATTCCTATTCATCTTGAATTCCTTTCTGCAATTCTTTTCTTTGAGCATCCGGCAATCGCCCCGAATAATTTTATAATTTCAAACAGCCGGTAAGCTGTTGTACGCCGCAAACTGTCACTATCGAACCGTATCTTCGGATTTTCTTCCGCTGCCGGCAGGCACAACTGCCGACCTCTCATCCTGCACATCAGCAAATCCTTTATAAATGAACCCTCGACTCACCAGCGCCCGGTGCCTGCTGCGTGGTTCGATCAAAAAGCGATACTCACCGCCCGGCACAGGATTATACCAGCGCACTTCGTATTTACCCATCCCCTCGTCCAGCTTTTTCAGGTAGCGCACTTCCATATTATATCCGTCGTCGTCGACCGGTTCACCGTTCTCCGGCATCGCTACCCACTCTTCATTTTTTCTGACCTCCACTCGGCTCAGCGGTTCGTGCAAATCAATCTCGCTTGGACCGACATCCTGCCACCGGAAAAAGATATAATCTTCTTCATAGTATTTTTTTGCCTTCATCACCCTGGGCTGCACTAATACTTTCCTTTCTCCGGTGCTTACCTGGGCCTCAGGGTAGAACCCGTTCACCTTCACCGCATACTTCCATTCCGGCCTCAGTTCCTGAACATCACCCATGGCCTTGAAATCGCGCGCCAGCAGGCCGAGCTGCGCCGTAAGGTAAGGCGTGGTGTATCGTCCGTAAAGCGTATGTCCGCCCTCATAGTTCTGACGCGAGTATTCTTCCGGCGTTGTCGTATAGCCGAAATAACCGTTCGAATTCCCCGCCACCCAAACGTGCCGGATATTCTCATCACCGGCTTCCACGAACTCCCGCTTCACGCGGAAGGCCATCCGCCGCCCCGACTCTGTCGTCACCTCGAAAGGCACCGGCAAAATCACGGTATCGTTCACGAGAACAAGCTGCAACATTGCCGTATTGGGAAAGCTGTCCTTCGGTTCGATCAGCGGTTGAAGGAGCCAGAACAAGTGTCGCTTGTTACCTTGGCACCCGTCTTTAAAAAACCACCAGCGCCGCGACATCACATTGCCTCCCTTCAGGAAGGGAATGGCCGAAATCCACGGCACGCCGCGCTCATTGGCGCCGCCCACAAGGGTATTACCCACCACCGCGTCCTTGCACAACTTAATATTCTCTACAACGTTGTGCTCACGAATATTGATCTCACGGACCGAAGAGCCCACTGAAATATCCGCCGTCAGCTCCTCCCCCAACGCCTCGTACAGGCTGATGGCCTCACGCCCAATTCCCTCTCCCAATTTCCTTGCCTCCTTCCAGTCCACCGGAGGAAAACTGAAAATGTAGTTACTTGTGTCCGGCAGCGCCGGTGCCATGTCACCCTGCGTACCATTCGTCATTGCATGAACCACCGCCCACGACGTCTCGTATCTGCGCCGAATCGTACGTTCAAGGTCCTTCTGTGCGTATGCAAATAAATCGGCGTTATACACTTCCACCGGCGGTGTTAACGCTGTCGCATGCGCAGAAAAACTTGAGTAAGCTGCCAGCGGTTTGTAACGCCCCTCATCATCCCGTACATCCACCCGCACCATATACAACGCCGGATTGACCGCTTTGAAAACCGCCTCCGGGTCATCCTGCCGGATGTCTTTAACGTTTTCATTTAGAACGTATGAACTAAGCGACCGGTTGCGGTTGTAGCCGTAAATGTCCTTCCGCCCAGTAGCAACTTTCGCCGCACGTCGGCCCTTGTATGCCTCCATAATCCCCTCCGCAATACGCCCGGTCACGAACTCGAGGAAGTTTACATCAAGCCATTCACCGCTTGTCATGTGTTTGTTGTAAAAATCATTTTCGAAAAAGTTTGCCGGCGCCGAATGGCTGTGCGATGCCGTAATGGCAATATCACCCGGCCGAAGCCCCGTCTTTTCCGAAACCGCTTCCGCCACCTTGTGATGCAGCAGCAGCGAACCGGACGGCAAATCCACCTGTACAAGGGCCACGGAATGTCCCTTGCCGTCGTTCAGGTATACCACCCTCGCCTTGAGACGTGTACGAAATCCCCTGCCCTTGTTTGCCAGTATCGAATATCCTCCCATCGGCATACCGGGTGGCGGTGTAATATCGACCGAAACCGCACCGGCTGTTGGCTCACCACTCGCTGCCGGCAATTTCACATCAGGTTGCACAACGGAAATTTCCTGAGTGGCAACGCATCCGCACAAACACAGTGCAGCCGCCGCCATAACGAACGTCCGCATGGTCTTACTCCTTTCTGTTATTATCAGTCTTCCCTCTCACCGGCACCTCCGGCCTTCACATGTTCGAATCCCATCCATATCTCCTGTGGAAAAACGATACTCTCCGTCCCGGGAACATCGGGCAATCCCTTGTTCGTATTCAAATCGATCCCCTCCTTCAGGTAAGCCTTGTAAGCCAGTTGGCTGCAATAAAACGCATCATCTGTTTTGGAGTCTACGAAAATGGGATTATAGAGTTTCTTCGCCTCTGCCTGCCTCACGCAGTAACTCGCCACACTGCCCCGAATCCTGTCCTCCTTTTCTCGTTTCAGCGGCCTCCCGGCCAGCGGGTACACGACCCCGTAAAGATTATCCAGAATATAACCTCGCGTATCCGTCATCTTTACTGCGTCCCAGGTATTGCCCACAATCTCGAACGTATTCACCCTAAACTTCGGCCCCGCCTCAACGCACCGCCCACCAGGCCCGACGTAAACCGCGATATGGTCCACATCCCCATAGACCATCTCCCCGAAAAGCTTCCAGAAAAGTCCACCCGGCATCGACTGTCCCCCCGTGCTCGTGCATATCAAATCCCCCGTCCGCACCGTTAGTCCGTCGATTGTGTAGGTGTAAACACCCACCAACTCCGCCCCCTGCGCTTCCCGCTGCTGCTTGCTGCACCCCGCCGCAAAAAAACAGACCAGCACTATCACCAATCCCACACTCAACAGCTTCAGGTTCTTCATCATTTACCTCCACTGAATAACCTATCCTCAACGCCACGTCCCGCCCGCACACCGCCGCATTATACCACCCATATATGTTCTTTCAATCCAAAATCAAACTCACTAATCCCTGTCTGCCTGAATCCCTGTATATTGTGTACAGGACCCATTAGACAGCGTTATAAAAAGTATCATTCTGAGCGAACAGGCTGTGTCGCAATTGCGAAGAATCTCATTTTGAACATATGTACTTTGGTAATTCGGATTTGTTTAGGACTTCGTGCTTAGGATTTCGTTTTAGCACACGCAACCTCCGCTTCTCTTCAAAATCTGAAATCTGCAATTTGAAATCTGAAATAAAAAAGCCCCGTCCGAAGACAGGGCTTTTAAAACAATAACAGTTAAGCCTCCAGCGAAAGGCCTGACATTTCATCCCCTGTTTAATAGATTCCTCGGCTCGACCTTTCGGCCTCGCTCGGAATGACAAGGGACGTCTAATATATCCTTTAGAAAGGAGGTGATCCAGCCGCAGGTTCCCCTACGGCTACCTTGTTACGACTTAGTGCCAGTCATCAGGCTTACCGTCGGCA
>SMTZ1_10005766_pt1 | contig 12462 bp, 1 predicted proteins | sample DeeMarSWOR136_30_FD_25667 | JGI IMG/M metagenome (IMG submission 25667) | reverse complement strand
GAAGGTTTTCCTGAACGTCTCCAAGGTGGACGAGTCCATCCTGATAAGAAAAGAGCAGCTTTGGGATGCCATTACAAAGTTAATTGGGAACATCTCAGAGGAGCGTCCGCTTCTCATTCACCTGGATGACGTCCACTGGGCAGATGAGTCAAGTCTGCAGCTTCTGTTTTATCTGGCTCGAAACTGCCTGAACTCGAGGATCTTAATTATGTGTACCTACCGGCCGGCGGATGTTGCGCAGGCTGAGCCGGAGCATCCCCTGATTCCAGTCCAGAGGGAGATGAGAAGGGAGGGTCTTTATCAGGAGATAAAATTGGAGAGGCTTAATGAAGCTGATGTTAAACAGATGGTCGGTTCAGTATTTCCGGGGTTTGATTTCAATCATAACCTGATGAGAATGTTGCATCAGGAGACCGAGGGCAACCCATTTTTCATCCTGGAGATATTGAAACTCTTAAAGGGGGAGGGGGTAGTGGAGAAGGAAAACGGAAGATGGGCTTTGAAAAGGGATATTGATGAGATATCTATTCCCAACAGGGTCTATGACGTGGTAGTAAGAAGGGTTTCCAAGCTGGATCAAAAGGAAAAGGAGATCCTGGAGGTGGCGGCTGTGGATGGGGAGGTGTTTCAGTCCGATTCTATTAGTAATTGTCTGAGTTATGATAGAATAGCCCTGCTGAAGAGCTTGCAGCATCTGGAGAAAGATCATCACCTGATTCAAGCCCGGGAAAGAAGATATAAGTTCGATCACACTAAGATCAGAGAGATTTTATATGAGAACATCATTCCCGAGTTGAGAATCGAATACCATCGGCTCTTAGGAGAATATTATGTTAAAAGATACCAGACAAAAGAAGATTATGCCGCAGTCATTGCTCATCACTTATATGAGGGAGATGAAAAAGAGGAAGCCCTGCCCTATCTGGTCGTGGCCGGAGATGCCTCTACCAGGCTATTTGCCAATCAGAATGCCTTGGATTACTATCAGAAGGCTTTAGAGATCCTGGAGGCCCAGCCGGATAGAAAAGAGGATCAACTACTGAATCTATATAACAAAGAAACAGGTATTTTTGCCCGACTGAGTAAGTTCAAAGAGGGGAAAGAGCTGGCTAACAGTTCCATCGGCTTGGCCCGCAAGCTTCAGGATAGAAAATTGGAAGGTATATTTCACAGGTGGTTGGGAGACTTCCATCTGAGACTGGCAGAGCACCAGGATTCACTTATGAACTTTGCCGATGCCATAAAGATCGCAAAAGAGACGGATAACAAAAAGCTTGAGAGCATGGCCTTAGCAGATAGCGGAAATGTCTACTACGAAAAAGGAGATTATGACAAGGCTTTGGAATATTATCATCAAGCACTGGAATTGAACTCTGAGGTAAAAGATCTGAGAAACGAAGCTACCTGGCTGGGCAATACCGCCATTATCTATGATATAAGAGGTGCATTTGACTCTGCCCTGGAGTATTATCAGAAGGCTTTACAGATTTCCAAGAAGGTGGGGGATAAAAGCGGTGTGGCCAGACACCTGCAGAATATGGCAGTAATCTTTATCAATAAAGCAGAGTTTGATGCTGCACTCAAGCAGTTCGAGCAGGTTCTGGAGATAGCACAGGAGATAGGAGAAAGAAGGGTGGAGGGTATAGTTTTGGGCAATATCGGCTCTGTATATTGTGACAAAAAGGATTACGAGATCTCCTTACGTTATTACAAGCGAGCACTGGAGATAGCCCATAAGTTAGGGGATAGAAGATTCGAGGGGGTATGGCTGGGTTATATGGGGATCAGTCACTTTAAGCAGGGGGAATATGACAAAGCCGCACAGATTTTGGAGGAATCTTTAAAGATAGCCCGAGAGACCGGGCACAAGGGCAGAGAGGCTGTGGATCTGATCTTTTATGGAAGCACCAGAGCACACCAAAAAGATGTAAAAAAGGGGATGGAGCTGATAAACCAGGGCATAAAGATAGCCCAGGAGATAGACGAAAAGGAATATCTCATATCCGGTTTTATGCAGTTGGGAAAAGCATATAGCATCTCCGGAGATATTGAGAAATGTAAGGAACTGCTGAACAAAGCAGAGAATCTGGCACAGGAGACCGGGAACGTAAATCTATGCCAGAAGGTAAGGGAAGAGCTAAAAAAGACTTAAAATATCCTCTTGACAAATAAGGGTTTTATATTATACTTTACATAAATCAGGGGGTAGATAAGGGGTCTCAGAAGGGGCGGCTTTCTTGGTAAAACAAGTTTTTTTTATTTGACAAAATAATATCACTGGAGGTATGGCATGAGAAGAGTGCTAATGCTTTTGGGGGTTTTGTTAGTTGTTCTTGTCCTGGTTTTTTGCAGCGCAGTAATGGGAGCTGATAATCCAGGCTCGAAGCAGGATAAACCCGGGATAGGAAGTATCTATGACCCGTCTGATCCACTTCCGCCAGAGTTTCCCGGGGCAATTTCAACGTCTTTTTCCCAGGGATTATTCTATCCTTTTGCGGGCCAGATTCTTTCCCCTGGAGACACGGTGGGCTACACCTGGTACGACTACCAGAAGAACGCCTCCATGGGCAGGCAAATAGCACTTGGCGGCGCAGGTGGAATGCATTTTGGCTGGATGAACCTGGTAGCTCAAGGTGGCAACAGATACGCTGACTACAATTACGTGAGCTCGTTGGGCGCTTGGCTGGGGGCGATGCACGTTACGCCGGGAGGTGCAGAAGGTGGATATACCAATATCGAGCTTTTTTCTGACAACAGGGAGATTCTCACATATCATCACTCTCAGGCTGCCTATCCTTACCCTTACGCGACTTATTGTATGTTAGCCATTGAAGACAGTACTCCAGGCTCAGGTAGTTTTAAAGCATTTGATATTCCCGATTCCCTGCCAGGGGCAGAATTCCTCGCAGGTTGGCCATCCATTGCTGTTGATTCTTTTGATTTCATTCATGTGGTTATGAGAGAAACTGGACAAGGAGCCATTAAACCATTTGGTTACACCCGCTGTTATGAGGATGCAGAAAGCTTAAAGTGTGAAGCTCCGGGCGTGGCGGAAATTAATATTACTCCTGATGAAGCTCAACCCAGATCTAATATGGTAGCTGTGATCGACAGCAGTGGCACCTTATCTAATATAATAGTTTCTTCCCCCGTTTCCAACAAAGTAACGATAGTTTATACAAAATATAGAAATCCAGACATAACTCAAGTGGACAATGATGTTTATTACATTGAATCGACCAACGGAGGACAAGATTGGATAGATGCCGGAAGTTTTTCCGGGATCACCAAGCACAATATAACAAACTACAGCTCTTCTGATATGGAGAGAGCATATTCTGATGTCGCAGCTGCTTACGACCATGATGACAGCTTACACATCTGCTGGAACGCTCACTGGTTTGATGAGTCTACTGGTGAGTATTCCACCACATGGTCCCGCCTTTATCACTGGAGCAAAGCTACTGGAATCAAAAGAATAGCAAACGGGTATTGGGATGGGACTAACCCGGGAGTTTGGAACCGAAACCTGGGTAAGATGAGCATATCCGCAAAACAAAGCAATGACTATCTTTATGTTACCTGGACCCAGTTCGACCCTGACGACATCTCTTCAGGTGGCTTTTCTAATGGCGAGATCTACGCCTCAGTCTCCACTGACGGAGGTCTTTCCTGGGATATTCCTGTGAATCTTACCAATACCCAGAGCACTGGCTGTTCACCCGGCAACTGCGAGAGCGATCACTGGTCGACTCTGGCAGAGGAAATCGATGATAGCCTTCATATCTTCTATGTCAATGACAGGGATGCCGGGGGAGCCATCCAAGGAGAGGGTTCCTGGACCCAGAGTCCCATGCTGTATATGAACTACCCTGCCTGGAATCCCCTGCCCCATCCTCAGATTGAAGTTGATCATTCCTTGTATCAGGATCTGCATGCTTCTAACAACTCCTTCAAAGACACCAGCTTTAAGGTAATAAATTCCGGGAATGGTCAATTGGACGTTTTGGTAAACTCCTCTGCCCCCTGGATCGAGGTAATCAGCGATTCAAGTTTTTCTGTATCTCCTGGTGCGGATCCAGTGGATGTCTCCATCAGGTTTAATGCAAGCGGCTATTCAGAAGTGGTTCTTCACGATTCCATTATCGTAACCTCCAATGATTCGGTTGGCAATGATCGGATAGTTATTCCAGTCAGGGGTTTTGTTGTAACGGACGAAGGTTACTATCACCGTGAATTAGCGTATGTGGCAAACTCAACCATGAATGTCTTGGAGACCAACCTGGGTTCGTTAGGTGATGAAACTCCTGATGGAGGAATGTATACCTTTGCGGATGAGCTGTATTACCTTGAAGACGGTTGTGTGTTTTTGGCCACCATCAATTCCAATAACGACACTCTGGTCAGCAGAGAATTCATGACTAACCACTTCACTCATGCAGCCAGCAATCTGGTAATAGATACTCTGGATATGGGGGATCACGAAATAATCAGGTCCAGTTCAAAGCTCTATCCCTTTTTCTCGGACATAGGGACCACTTGGCCGGGTTGGTGGTGGGGAGTGGAGATGACAATGGAGAACCTTATATTTCAAGGGGAAAATGCTCCCGTGCCTGAGAATGTGATTATAAGTACTATACAACTTTATCCGAAATCTGTGCCTTCCTGGTGGCCATCGGGCACTCCGCCTGATCTGGGAGATTTATATCTGGGGATGGCTGTAGATTGGGATGTGCCCACAGATACAGGGCGGAACAACAACGGTGGCTACGACGATTCCTACATTCTCATGTGGCAAAGCGGTGCGTGGGGCATGAGTAATTATCAGGCAGGAATATCTTACCTGGAAGATTCCTCTCCCTATGGCGCAAATATCATTGACAATCCCACTTATATCTGGCCGAACCATGGTTTTTTGGATGCGGAACTTTACCAGATAGCTTCTACTTCCGGAGATAACGTCCTTGGTGAGAACACGGATTTATGCTGTGTAATGACAGGGGAGCAGATTGTGAGTTTAAGCGATACCGTAACTGTCAAATTCGCCATGGCAGTAACAGATGAGGGCAGCATAGACCTGAAGAATGCTATAAATAAGGCAAGAGTATACTCCGGAGCTCTGTCAGGAGCATTGGCAGGTGATGTTAATGATGACTGGGAAATTAATCTACAAGATTGGATGTATCTATCCAGCTATCTTTTTACAGGAGGGCCTGAGCCCGTGTATTGGGGTTCGGGAGATATTGACGGGATTGCTGATGTCAATATCGGTGATCTGGTTTATCTTAATGATTACTTTTACAAGATGGGACCCCCACCCCAAAGGCCTCCCTTTCCAGAGGTTGCACCTGACACTCTAATCACGGATACTTTATATGTTAGTTACGATAGTTATCTGGGAGGGGGAAAGTATGTTTTCAGCGTAGAGCTTACTAATTCAAGTTCTGTTTTTGCGATGGCTATTCCCCTGGCATTTGAAATAGGGGGTGGTAGCATTGAGTGTGATTCAGTCTCGTTTGTTTCTACCCGGGTGGCCGGTTTTGCCCGTCGGGTCGGAACCATTGACAACCCGGCACAGACTGTACTGGTAGGTTTAGCAGATGCCGGTTTTATGAATGGAATTGTGGCTGGATCAGGAGTCATTGCCAAGATCTATTTTACAGTCTCCGATCCCTCCTGGGGACATAGTATCAACTTTGACACAACCTTTGTTCCACCCTCGAATAATCTTCTTTTAGCTTATGAATCCCCGACAGGTCTGGCTGTGCCGCAATTTGTGGTTGATGTGGAATTGCCAGTACCGGTTGCTAATTTCGCCGGGACCCCGGTTATTGGCGAGAAAGACCTGACAGTAAGTTTCATCGATTCGTCAGAGGGAAGCATTGATTCCTGGTACTGGAGTTTTGGGGATGGTTATATCAGCTTCTGGCAGCATCCTAGACATACTTACAGAGAGGCAGGCGTTTATAACGTTAAGCTGATAGTGACCAACCAATTCGGATCGGATTCTCTGATCAGGGGTAAGTACATCGTGGTTCTGGATAAGCCTCTGGCAGATTTTACAGCAGACCCTACTATGGGAGACTTACCTCTGGCGGTGCAGTTTACAGACAATTCAATCGGAAACATAACTGACTGGTTATGGGATTTCGGTGACGACAGCACAAGTAATCTCCAAAACCCGAATCATGAATACAGTTCATATGGTGCTTATGACGTATCTTTGACAGTCACCAGTGCTAATGGCTCCAACAGTTATTATAAATCCAATTACATTTACGCCTATCCGGTTTTGAGCGGCGATTCGGTCAAAGTTTTGAATCTGACAGCTGTTCCCAATCAGCAGGATGTGGTGGTTCCGATTGTTCAGTCTAATACTGACACATTATCGCAAATTTTTGTTCCTCTGACTTTCGACCCTGAAAAAATTCAGCTGGATTCGGCCAGTTTTGTCGGCTCGAGGGTTGAAAATTTAGAAATCTTGATTGATTCTATCAGTAATGAGGAAGGCTACTTATTCCTTGCCTGCCTGGCTTTAGGCCCAGATAAATATCTGACAACAGGTCAAGGGCTTTTAACCAACCTTTATCTCAAAGTGGAAGATGTGATTCCTCCTGATCAAATGATATTCGATACAACCACTGTCACTATGGGTGAGACCGAGTATGTCCTTTCATACATAAACGATGTAGCAGAGCCCTATTATCCTGACTTTGCTCCGGGCAGCTTATATGTGGAGAAAACGGATTATACTCCGCCTGCAACTCCTCAAAATCTTGTGGCAACTCCACTTGGCGACAAGGCTATCTCTTTGGTCTGGGATGAGGTAACCGACCTTGATTTCAGGTGCTATGCTATATACAGAGATACCACAAGTTTTACACCTGGCTCATTGGATGATACCTTATGCACAAGCTTAGATCCTAACTGGGGTGATTATGATGTTTTTCATGGACAGACTTATTTCTATAGAGTTTCTGCTCTTGATTCTTCCTGGAATGAGAGTGGATACTCAGGGATATCTTCTGCCACCTTCGGCGATAATAAACCTCCAAAAATAATTTTAGGACCATATGCTAGTTACATTACACATAACATGGCTTACATCTACTGGGAAACAGATGAGCCGGCTAATGGTGCTGTTGATCTGTGGCAGGGATATTGGAGTCAGGTTGGTTCCCATTCCAATTTCGGGACACGGCACTCTATTAAAATTTCTAGTCTTTCAGCATCAACTGATTATTCATGCAGAGTACGTAGCACTGACAGTCTGGCGAACGGACCTACTTATGGTTATACATCATTCCGCACCTTGGATGATCCTGATACAGAAGCTCCTCAGATAGTTGAGGGTCCACTGGTAATTTCAAAAGATCATAATTCCGCCACCATTGAATATGAAACGGATGAGATTTCTAATACCATTGTTTACTACGGCGAAACGATGCCTTTCCCTGACACCCTTGTTAGTGATGATTCTGTGACATTACATAGAGTTACCTTGACCGGGTTATCCTCGGCAACCGAGTATTATTTTCAGGTAAGTTCTGAAGATCCCAGCTCAAATGGTCCCACATTTGGTCCTGGATATCCAGGTGATCTAAGATATCAGGCTGGAAATGGACCGTATTCTGTGTTTTGTGCAGACTTAGATGCGGACCTAGATCAGGATTTGGCTGTGGCAAACAGACTCGGCAACAATATTTCCATACTAAAAAACAACGGGAATGGCACTTTTCAAACTGCAGTCAACTACACCGGTGGAAACTCACCTCAGTCTGTTTATTGTGCGGATTTAGATGGGGACGGATACAAGGATTTAGCAGTGGCAAACTTTGACGATAACAATGTTTCTATATTGATTAACAATGGTAATGGGACCTTTCAAAATGCAATCAATTATGATGTTGGAGATAATCCTCATTCTGTTTTTTGTGCGGATTTAGATGGGGATATCGATCTGGATTGCGCAGTGGCAAATTGCTTGAGTTGGAATGTTTCCATACTAAAGAACAATGGTAATGGGACATTTCAGACCACAGTTAACTACGATGCAGGAAAGTGTCCCGGTTCTATTTTTTCTGCGGATTTAGATGGAGATACAGATTTAGATTTAGCCATGGCAAATGTGGGAACTGACAAAGTCTCCGTATTAATCAACAACGGCAATGGAACTTTTCAACCTGTAGTCTACTACACTGCTGGAAACTCACCTCAGTCTGTTTATTGTGCGGATTTAGACGGGGACACATATAATGATTTGGCAGTGGTGCACTACTCGGAAGACAGTGTTTCCATATTAATTAACAACGGGAACGGGACCTTTCAAACTCCAGTTGACTATCTTATTGGAGAACAAGGCGATGATGTTTTTTGTACGGATTTGGATGATGATACTCATCCTGATATAGCAGTGGCAAAAGGAGCCAGTAATGGATTCTCCATACTGATTAACAACGGGAACGGTACTTTTCAAAGTGCAGTTAACTATCTCATAGGAGAACAAGGCGATGATATCTTTTGTGCGGATTTGGACGGAGATTCAGATTTAGATGCGGTTTTTGCAATACCCTCTAATGATAGAGTCTCACTCATGCTTAACAATGGAGATGGAGTATTCGCTGGTGCACAAAAGTTTACCACCAAAGAAATACCTGAACCTCTTACAATTACCAGGGGTCCTTTTTACGGAGGTGTTACACATAACCAGGCAGGGGTAACGTGGTACACTAACTTACCAGCTTCAAGCATTGTTAAGTATGGATTATCCAGGTATCTTGCTGGTGCTGGGGTAATAACGAACCTTCAAAATGTACAGTACCATAGCATTTGGCTAACGGGGCTAGAGGACTCTACGATATATTACTTTAAAGTTGGATCTGTAGAGAAATCCTCACCTGACACACTCTGGAGCAGTGTTCTCTCGTTTGTGACCCAGCCAGCTCCTGATACAACCGCGCCCGTGTTTCTTGCTATTCCTCATGCACGCTATATAAGTGATAACACAGTATTAATATACTGGACAACTGATGAACCTTCAGATAGCTGGGTTTATTACGGACAAGGTAATTATTACCTGGTGCAAGGAAGCGCAGAATATGTTACCTACCACGGGGTTGTGTTATCCGGGCTAAAGGATGGTACTCAATATGACTATTACGTCAGATCCTCCGATCCTTCTGGCAACACTCTTACATCTCCTCAATACCTAACTCCCCTCACACGCTTAACTTTCGATGAGGGGACGTTTACCACGAAAACATATCCAGATGTAAGCGCTCCAGTTATAACCTCCGGTCCATTCGTAACCTACAAAACCCACTATATGGCAAAAGTGGACTGGACCACAGATGAGCCCGCCAACTCGATACTGGAATACGGGCAGGACCAGAGCTATGGAGATATGGTTATTGATCCAGAAGTTACCACAAATCACACCCTTTATCTGACCAACCTGAATGCCAGCAGTATTTATCATTTCAGGGTGAACTCCATGGACTTAGCCTATAATGGACCGACCTACAGCAGCGATGTAACTTTCACCACTGCAGCTGATGTGGCTGATACTGATCCGCCGGTTATAACCGCTGGACCCTATGTTCCTTATCTGGATTCTTCTATGGCAATCATCACCTGGACCACTGATGAGCCTGCTAATTCATATATGGGTTATGAGTTAATAGGTGGACTTGCAGAGAGGATTGTGGGCGAGAGCTTCAACAACTTCAACCATATGTTGAGCATGTCCCTGGCATCCAGCTATAATGTTCGAGTATTCTCCTCAGATGCTTATGGAAATGGACCCACCTACAGCGACTACTTCACAGTTACCGCTCCTGAGACTCCAGATGTTACTGCGCCGTCTTTGATCTCTGGACCTGAGGTTGTTTATCTGTCCAATACTAAAGCTAAAATCAAGTGGGAGACAGACGAGCTCAGCTCGAGTATCGTTGAATACGGACTCTCAGCTGAATACACCGATTTTGAGGGAAGCGGTGAAAACGAATCCTTGCACGTTGTCACCCTAACCAACCTGGATTCATTAACCGAGTATCATTACAGGATTAAATCCTCAGATCTTTTCACCAATATCTATTATGGCTCTGACCAAACGTTCTCCACCGCAGGAAATCCTGATACCACTGCTCCTTTGACCCCGGCTGGCTTTGCTTCAGCTTATGGAAACGAGTCAGCAAAACTCACCTGGAATAAGAACATGGATGCTGATTTGGGTGGATATAATCTCTACCGGGGCACCACCACCTCAGCCCTCTCTTTAATTGCCAGCAATGTGCCTGACACATCCTACCAGGATCAGGGGCTGGTGAACGATGTTACTTACTTCTACCAGATCAGCGCAGTTGATCAGAGTTTGAATGAGAGCCCGTTATCTGAGATGATCTGCTCAAAGGCTTTATCCTATAAAGTTGGTGATTTCAACGGGGACGACGAAGTAGATGTGGTGGATGTGGTTGCTCTGGTTAACTATTTGTTCAGGGATGCGGAAGGACACGAGCCCTTAGAAGCTGGAAACGTGAATGGTGACGATATTGCCAACGTGACAGACGTAGTTTATCTGGTAAATTATCTGTTCAGAGACGGAGTTGATCCCTGCAACTGCACCATTCCAGAGGAACTTCTGGCTCGTACTCAGGAGAGGTCAAAAGCGGTTCTGGGTCTCTGCTTCCCGGCAGAAGACGAATCCAGGCAAATGGAAATCATGCTGGAAGCTGAAGTAGCAGAGGAGGTGGCAGGAATAGAGATTGATCTGAGCTTCGATCCTTCACAAGTTGAGGTTCAAGAGATAAGCACTACTTTAAGAACGGGTAATTTAGGTCTTTACTACCATATAGAATCAGGAAAGGTGAAGATCGGAATGGTCGATATTTACGGAGCTAACACCCTGGCCCCGGGAGAGGGAGCGATCCTCAATATCAAGTTCCAGAAGAACAAAACCCAGGCAGGAACCTCCAGCGCCAGGATTGATGACGCCATTGTAGTCAACACAATGGCTGAGGAGTTAGATGTGCAGATTGAGCCCAACAAGGTAATTCGATCCATTCCCCAGACCTTCAGTTTAGCTCAGAATTATCCTAATCCATTTAACGCCCGCACAGTGATTAAATACTCTTTGCCAAAGGATTCGAAAGTGGAGATTACCATATACAACATTTTAGGCAGGAAAGTAAAAACACTGGTTAACGAACATCAAAAGGCCGGGTATAAGACGGTGATCTGGGACGGAAAGAACCAGAAGGGCAATGAAGTAGCCACCGGCGTCTACTTCTACAGGATCACAGCAGATGACTTTGTCCAATCCAAGAAGATGCTGCTGTTAAAGTAAAAAGAAGATCTCAGAGGGGTGCAAAGAGTCAGGGTTTTCCCTGGCTCTTTTTTTATCTAAATCTTAAAAGAAATTACAGGCGAAAATTCTATTCATGCAGGCACCAGAGGGACTCCCAGCAGATGAAGCAGATTTGTAGTTACTCGATACATGCGCATCCGGTAGGCCACCTTGCCTCATGGTGGGCTTTTGATTATGTAGAGGAAGACTTTAGTCTTCCAGGGGTCGGGCGGGGGGAAAACCTTTGATGCTTTTGTAATGTCATTACCGAAGCTTATTCTCCCTTAACGTCGGTATTACCTAATACCGATGCATCTTTAGAGATAGGACGGCACCAGTGCCTAACTTAAGTTAGATCTTGGCAATACTATTCACCAAACACTCATTGCCAAAACCATATGGGCCGAGGCAGAGCTCCGCCCTACTTTTTTCTTGCCACACAGAGAAATTTCATTTAATTATTCCAAGATGTTAATCCTCAAACCAAAAGGAGTCCTGCAATGAAAAACATTCTTGTTGGAATGTTGATTGGGGCTTTTATACTGGCTGCCAACCACTGCCAGGCTGGTATCCCTCACCTGATAAACTATCAGGGGATGCTAACCGAGAATGAGGGGAATCCTTTGAACGGAGACTTCGATATGACCTTCCGTATCTTTGATGATTCCACCAGTGGAACACAAAAGTGGGGTGAAACCCAGTATGGGATTAAGGTAACGGATGGACTGTTCAATGTAAACTTAGGGGTTTCCGTAGTTATTGATTTGCCTTTTGATGAAGATTATTGGCTCGAGGTCGAAGTCGGAGTATTAGGTCCTCTTTCACCCCGGGTCAGGATGGTCAGCGTAGGTTATGCATATCGGGCGATGGCCGCAGATACTGCCTCCTACGCAATAGAGGCAGTCACTGCAGAAACTGACAGCGATTGGACCATATCAGGGAACGATATCTATTCTGCGGTGTCTGGCAACGTCGGCATCGGCACGACAGCGCCAGCATACAAGCTTCACGTTGCAGGTCAAGTTATCTCAGGCACAGACAATGAGGCCTCAGGCGACTACAGTGCCGTTGGCGGAGGGCATGATAACTCAGCCGCTGGTGATCGGAGCGTTATCGGC
>SMTZ1_10011014_pt1 | contig 12463 bp, 11 predicted proteins | sample DeeMarSWOR136_30_FD_25667 | JGI IMG/M metagenome (IMG submission 25667) | reverse complement strand
GGGCAAACTCGGCCATCTGTTCCAAAACGATTCTGCTGCTTTTTGCTGCTCTTGGATATTCCTTTTTCCCATTGCCGACTGGATTATTATTTCTGCACCGCAGACCAAAAGCTCTTCAGTGCCTATTTGTGGGTATTGAGCAATGGTAGGCCCGATGGCATTTTCTCCGCCGGCAAGTTCAATCAATTCGTTTATAAAGGTATTTCTGCCAGCTACTCGTAAGGGTTCGGGCTGCACCACCCACAACACCTTGACCTTATTAGTTGAGCTGAGTTTAAGCTGCAAATTACTAATTTGATTTTTTATGTTTTTGACAAGTTGGTCTGCTTGTTGTCTGGAAGCGGTTGCGGTACCGATTTTTTGAATTGCCGTCGAGAGCTCTTCAACTTTCTCTATCTTTAAGGTTAAGACCTGATAGCCAAGCCGGTTTAGGGTATCTGCAACGGCTTTTTGCTGCGGGAACCACAGAGTAATCACCAGGTCCGGCCTGGATGCTATGATGACTTCGGTGTTTGGCTGCCAGAATGTCCCGACTTTGTTCTTGTTAGCTGCGTCAGGGGGGTAGTCGCTGTCGCTGGAGACCGCAACGATTTTTTCATCGAGCCCCAGTGCAAAAAGTATTTCAGTGAGATTTGGAGCCAGCGAGACGATTCTATGCGGTTTGTTCGGCTGGGCGTTTGAGCTGGTAATAAAATCTCCGTTCGTACTGTCTAATGAGTTTAGCAAATTTTTATATCTGCTGAACACGATAAAGCCGGCTATTCCTACTATGATTGCCAATATTAAAAGTAGAAGTTTCTTCATAATTATGTTCTCTTAAATTGCTTTTCCAGTTCAGCTATCGAAAAGTTTATAGTAGTGGGCCTGCCGTGCGGACACCGACTCGCTATTTCAGCGGTTTCTCTATCTGCGAGCAGTTGTTCCATTTCGCTGTCACTTAGCTTTTGACCGGCTTTGATTGCCGCTTTACACGCAGCCATATTCAAAATCTCATCAAGAAGTCTTTCCGCATCGAGGCCCACATCCTTGTCAGTGAACAAATCGATCAAATCCTGTACGAAACCGAGTGGGTCCGCCTTTGCTAACAGGGTGGGAAATGCTTGTATTGCGTAAGTATGTGGGCCAAACGGTGCAAGCTCGATCCCCAATTTTTCAATCAGTTCGGCATTGGTTTTGAGCGCATCGGCCTGAGCGTCGGTTAGCTCAAAACTTTCAGGTATAAGCAGTTTCTGGGATTCGAGCTTGCCTGCCGACATTCGCCTGCACAAATCTTCATATATTATGCGTTCGTGAAGCGCGTGCTGGTCAATGATGACAAATCCATCATCAGTTTGTGCGACAATGAAGCTGTCGTGTATTTGCAAGACGTTTTTTTGTGGCTGTGGACTTTCGTATCTCCTCTCCTCCATTTTGTATCTGGATTCAATTTTCGCGGTTCCTGTTTTGTGTTCGAATTGCTGCTGTGTTTGAACAGGTCTGTGCTTTTTGAAAAATTCGGCCATTGCATCGGCAATTTTTTGGTCGCGCACCGAAACGGAGCGCGATGAAGTGCTTTGTTGATGCGGGATTGCCGGCAGTTTTGCACCCGTCTCAAGATTCGTCCCTAAGAGTTTTTCCCGAAGGCACCCAAGGATTTGCGAATGGACCAGATTAGCATTATAAAAACGCACCTCAATTTTCGTGGGATGTACATTCACATCTACGTCTTCGCAGGGCATTTGAATAAACAAAAAGACGACAGGGAATCTATCCGGCTCGAGGCTGCCGCGGTATGCCTCTTTGATTGCGTGCGAGATAAATTTGTCGCGGATGAATCGGCCGTTGAGAAATACATATTGAAATTTGTTATTTGTTCTTGAAATGCCGGGCTTGCCCAGTAGAGCGAAAATATGTAGTCCTTTCTCGTTGCTTTCGGTTTCAATCAAATTTTCACCAAATTCAGGCGAAAACAATTCAGCTATGCGCCGGCGAAGATGCTCATTGCCCGACAACCTATAAAGCTCTCGCTCGTTTGCTGTCAGCGTCATATCCAGATGCTCGTTTGCCAGTGCGGTCCGTATGAAGCACTCGGTAATATGAGTCATTTCGGTGTTGGCGGTCTTGAGGAATTTACGTCTGGCGGGCAGTTTATAAAAAATGTCTCTGACCTGGATTGTTGTGCCGTAATCTGCGCTGCAGGGGCTGACGCCGCCTTTACTTCCACAATCAATCTCAATGCAATTCGCGCCGGCTGAATCTTTTGTTTTGCTCACGGCTCTGAGCTGTGCCACCGAGGCGATGCTTGCTAATGCCTCGCCTCTAAAGCCAAGAGTCGATATACCACGGAGGTCGGAGCTGGTTTTGATTTTGCTGGTAGTGTGTGACTCAAACGCGCGGGCCAGGTCTTCGCCATCCATCCCACAGCCGTTATCGGTGACCGATATTAGTTTTCGCCCGCCATCTTCGATGGACACTGTTATTTTTGTTGCCCCCGCATCGATACTGTTTTCCATCAGCTCCTTGACCACACTGGCAGGGCGTTCAATTACCTCCCCCGCAGCTATCATATTAACCATATTCTGGTCAAGTACTTGTATCTGTCCCATAGTTAGTTCATTATATTGGTCTTCTGCCAAAATTCCAGTGGTAAGTTATTAATTGGGGATTCGTGAATGAGAGAAGAGAAATTTTAAAATTAAAGCATAAAGCACAAAATTATGTATCATCTAAATTTTAATTTACGAATATCTGCATCGATAGATGTAAGATTCTCAAGAGCAGTAGTGGCCTTTCGCAACAGTTCTTTTAGTTCTGTCTGGGTAACAAGGACAGATTCCAGATATTCCCACAAGCCGTTTTTGCACAATCTGGGTTTATAGTCGAGGAATGTAACATCCGTTGCATTATCAGGCAGTTCTTTAATAAACCAATCTCCGTGAATAAATATGTTCCTTTGGACTCGTAGATCATCGATATCATTAAGAACTTTCTCCAGTTCTACGAAAGTTGACTTATGCTCCCATAAACGGAGTTCGGCTATCGAACGAGTTTTCTGGATAATGCGTGATATAGGGATGTCATCTAATATGTAAGGCCTAACGAGTGTATCTTTTCCTTCAGTTAGTAAATACTCAAGAACATTTACTAATCTGTGCTCAAGCGAAGCAAAGGTTACAGAAATTTTACCCAATAGATGGTAGATTGTCTCACAACTCACAACGAACTCCCAAAAACAAGTTAATGCCGCAATGGGGCTGGTTTTCAAGAACCACTGGCGGTTATTTTTTATCTCAGAATCACCGATTAATGCTCTCTGCCTCTCGCACGTTTAGCCATTGCTCGAAAGAAACGATAATCAGAAATTCTATACTGCTTGAGTATTTTAGCCGTTTTATCAAGTTCAGCAGCCAAGGCCTTATTAGGAAATATAGTTTCATATATCTTGGATCGTACTATCGGTGCATTCGAAAGAATTTCGGCATCTTTTTTAGTTCTGCACTTGATCCAATTGCCGGATACATTCTCTACTTCCCATTTCCCATCATCGGATTGCCTTATCGGGAGAGGTTCTGGTGTTCTTGACATCTCAGACCTCTTTCAATGAACCTTTTTGCGTTTTTAATCAGCCACGAAAACAGGGCTTACTTCTGACAAATCATATTTTTTCTTCAAATCCCCAATAAACTCAAGTGTTGATTTGAAGTTTTCGATAACTATAATAAATGCTGTATATGTCTTCATTGCGTCCAATTCCAATTTATCACTTTCACCTTCACCTTTTAATACATTCGCTACAACACCACCAAGCATATCTCCTGCTTGATGATCTTTAATCCAGATATTATATGCTTCATTATATCGTCTATATCGCTTGTCTAAATATCCATAGAACTGTTTGATAGTATCGTTGTCAAAATTCCTAAGGCCGCAGTATTCGTTATGTATCATATCTAGAAGGTCGTTATCTCGGATTGCGAGCGAGAGTATCCAAAGAGAAAGTATTTCACATTCATACTGAAGCGTTTTGGCATCAGGATTTACCTGAAAAATGCTTCTGTGTTGCTTTTAACAAAACTGCCCCCATCTTCTGTTGAAATGATAGCATCAATATAACAAATTCGGCTCTGGAGATATGTATCTTTTTCTTGTTAAATAATCCGAACATATTTAATACTAAGAATGATTATATAGTCTTCATAAAACTTTTGGACTATAATTGCTCTCTATATAAATGTAGCTGCCCATTTAATTTCGTGTTGTGCACTGAGTTTCCTATCCTCGCCAATCGAAATATTTAATTTGTGCAGTAGTCATATCGGCTGAAAAGGAAGGGCAATAAAACAAAATTTGCGCCTGATAATACAAAAATGGTTTTTTTGCTGCAGAAAAGAGGGATGGGGGATTTTTACGGTTGCTTAATTTGAGGTAAAGAATTATTCCTGCTAAGACAGCAGCAGGATTTGAAAGACCTAATCGGAAAAGAAGACCCCGCCATAATGATGTCGGAAAAAAACATAAACCCCGCCACGCGGTGGCGAAAACAAACGGAGAACCCTGCCATAGTGATGGCAGGGCTAACCAAAAAAATGGAAAAAGGTTGTGGATAAGATAAATTGCGGATATTATTAAAAAATGGTGAAAAAAATAATTGGTTATATGGTTACCTGGACTACTTATGGAAGCTGGCTACAGGGTGATAAAAGGGGATATGTAAAAAATGGTAGAGTCCTTGCGCAAAATGATAAATTAAAATCGGCAAATCAAAGGCAACAAAAATATCCGACAGTCAAACTTAATACAGAACAAAAACAAATTGTTGAAGATACAATTACCGAAGAAGCCCGGAGAATAAATCACAAAATATTTGCGATAGCGGTTTGCTCAAACCATGTGCATATAGTCGCTGGAGTTTCCGAAGAATCAATCGAACAGGCTGTTCATCGATATAAATATTCAGCAACTTTGGCACTGCGTAAATTCGGAAGTCAAGGTAAAATCTGGTCAAAGGGATTTGATAAGAGATTCTGTTTTACGGGTAGGGAACTTGAAAACAAAGTCAGATACGTGCAAAGTCATAATAATGGTTAGCCCTGCGACCACGTCGCAGGGTTTGAAAAACTAACCAGAATTCAATTTTATATGTCAAGGCAGAAGCAGGCTTTTGCCGGTCATTTCCTCGGGCTGCGGCAGTTTCATCATCTCCAGCAGTGTAGGGCCTATGTCTGCTAATCTGCCGCCTTCTCGCAGCTTCTTGTTCTTAAAGCGTTCGTCGAATACAATCAGCGGCACATCACCAATGGTGTGAGCGGTATGTGGCTGATTCTTCTCTGTATCCCACATTTTCTCGAAATTGCCGTGGTCGGCGGTAATTATAGCCGACCCGCCCAGACTCTTGACTTTGTCCAGGATTCTGCCGACACATTCGTCCACCGTCTCAGCAGCTTTAATCGCTGCGGACAGTATGCCGGTATGGCCAACCATATCCGGATTGGCAAAATTGACGACCATTACATCGTATTTGTTCAGGTCGAGTCTTTGCAGTACTACCTCGGCAACCTCGTAAGCGCTCATCTCAGGCTTTAAGTCGTATGTTCGCACTCGAGGCGAGGGCACGATTTGCCTGTCTTCGCCGCTGAAGGGCTTTTCGGTGTAATCGTTGAAGAAGAAGGTAACGTGGGCATATTTTTCCGTCTCGGCACAGCGAAATTGCTTCAGCCCCAGAGAGCTCCAGTATGCCCCCAGGATATTTTTCATTTTGGGGAGCTTTGGAAACGCTACCGGTGCCGGTATTGTTATATCGTACTCGGTCATACAGACGTAACATATATTCGGCCTGGTTGTTCTCGGAAATTCTTTGAAATCCGGCTCAACAAATGCTCGCGTAATTTCACGAGGTCTGTCGCCGCGGAAGTTGAAGAATATCACGCCGTCGCCGTCGTCGATGGTGGCTAAAGGTTCATTTTCGCTATTGACAATACAGGTCGGCTCAATAAATTCATCCGTTACTTCTTTTTCATAGCTTTGAGCCACCGCCTCTGCTGCACTGGCTGCCTTGAGGCCTTTACCTATCCTCAGACATTCATAGGCCTTTTGCACGCGGTCCCACCGGCTGTCACGGTCCATCGCGTAGAACCTGCCGGTGACACTGGCGATTTTACCTGCGCCTATTTCTTCGGCCTTTTTTTCGATATCGGCTATATATCCTGCACCGCTGTCCGGCGGTGAATCCCGGCCATCAGTAAATGCGTGGATAAAAATATCTTTGATGTCGTTTCTTTTTGTCAGCTCAAGCAGGCCATACAAGTGGTCTAACAGCGAGTGTACACCAATGTTACTGCACAGACCCATCACGTGTATTTTGCCGCTATTGTTTTTTGCGAATTCGATTAAATTCAGAAATTCCTTGTTCTCAAAAAACGACCCGTCGCGAATGGCTTTGCTGATTCTTACAGATTCCTGCGGGACGATTCTGCCGGCTCCGATATTTTGATGCCCAACTTCGCTGTTGCCCATCGTTCCGTCTGGCAGGCCAACATCTTCGCCGCTTGTATGGATAAGGCAGTTTGGATACTCGGCCATCAGCATGTCGTCTGTCGGGGTGCTGGCGCACTTGACAGCGTTATACTCATCTTCATCCGGATTTGGATTATAACCCCAGCCGTCGCGGATAATCAGCACGAATGGCTTGTTCTTCAAAATTACTTTTTTTTTCGCCATAAAAGACGGGCCTTTCGAATAAAAAGTAAAACTGTCCGCACTTTTACCTTTTTACTTTTACCTTTTTTGCGAATTTCCCCGATATAATATAAAGCGGTGTTAAATATGTCAAACATTTAGTAAAAACGCTCAAAAACGGGATTCTCTGTGGTGCTAAAAGTTTTTGACAGCAATAGTTACTATGATATAATTGGTCAAAGATTAGGGATATCTGCACTGGCAGGTGTGAGTTTAGACCCGCAAAAGCGGGTGTGCTAACAGCCGGCAAACGGTGACGGCAGTGTTATCATGGTACAGAGAAGGGGAACGTATATGTTTAGTAGCACAAATGTCCGTTATGCAATCTGGGTATGTCTGACAGGTGTAATCCTGTTATTTTTGGCCGGCTGTGGCGGTGGACAGCAACAACGGGCGGTTGATTTATATGTCGACGCTGTAATACTCAGGGAGCTCGATGAGAATGAAATGGCCATCGAACGTCTCAACTCGGCAGTGAAAATAGACAATCGTTTCCCGTTCGCTTACTCTCTGCTGGGCGATATTTATCAGGAAACAAAGGATTATGAAAAAAGTGCCGCCTCCTATGAAAAGGCGACAGAGTTAAATCCCTGGTCTTTCAAGGATTATTTCAATCTTGGCAGGGTTTACCAGATTATGAAAAAATTCGTACAGGCGGTCAAGGCATACGCTAAAGCCTGTGAGCTCAAGCCCGACCATCTGGGAGCGCATATCGGTGCTGCCGAAAGCTACTATGAAATTGGGGACTATAACAATGCCTTGATGGCTGCCGAGCGAGCCGAAAAGATTGACCCTGATGTAAGTGAAATCCCAAAGCTGCTTGGCGATATTTATGAATCCCAAAAAGATTATGGCCAGGCTATTCGCTCCTATAAGCGAGCGCTGGAAGTAGATAGTAATAATCCTGATATTATGACTTCGCTGGCGGTCGCGTATATAAGGGCTAATTACAATGAGCCTGCAAAAGAGCTGTTAATGTCAGTAACACAAATCCGGCCTGATAACAATGTCGCCTATCAATATCTTGGATATTGTTATCTGAGACTTAACGATGTGGCTCGGGCAACGCAAAGTTACAGCAGGGCGATTGAGTTAAATGATAAGGATTGGGAGGCATATAGGGGATTGGGGGTTGCTTATATGTTAAAGGCAATCGATGATGAAGATGAGATGCTCAAGGCAAGAGCAATCCAGCAGTGGCGTCTGTCTCTGGATTTAAAGCCCAATCAACCTAATCGTGAGCGGCTGCTTAAATATATAGAAGCCTATTCAAAGCAAAATGAATAGCCGACAGCGGATGCGCAAAACCCCAATTATGAGAGAGTCCGAGAGAGAAGAAAACGGTGCCCGGCCGACTTCAGGTCGGTTTTTTTTGTCCTGCAAGTCTTTTGCATTGCCGGATTTGGCGGCCCAGCTTATTTTCTGGCCTTTAATGGCGGCCGGCCTAATGCTGGATTTGTGGAGTAAATGGGCTGTCTTCAACTGGGTGGGGCGAAAGCCGGGCAACAGCGTTTCAATTATAGACGGTTGTTTGCAATTGGTGGTGATGGAAAATAAAGGCGCCGCTTTTGGAATAGCCGCAGGGCAGTATCACTTATTGGTGGCGGTTTCAATTATTGCCTTGGTAGTAATCTTTGCGGTTTTTCTTCTCGGTGGAGCCCGGCAAAAGTTGGTTCACATTGCTCTTGCGCTCTTCGCAGCCGGTGTATGCGGCAATCTTTACGACAGAATATTCAATGATGGTCTGGTGCGTGACTTTATCGATGTCTATATACGCATCGGTTCCCGCGAGTATCATTGGCCTGCGTTTAATGTCGCAGATAGTTTACTTTGTGTCGGCGTTGGATTAATGATTATTTCAAGCTTTCGGACTCACAAACGCTCTTCATAAAGGGGCCTCTGTGGGGAGTTGCATTTTACTGGGAAGTCTTCTCGAAAACGTGCTCGGCAACATAAATTGGGGCATTTGACGCGGCCCCCAGTGCAATCGCATCGGAGGGACGGGAATCAACTTCAACGGTTCGGCCGTTCAAACTCAGGAATATCTTCGCATAGAAGGTATGATTGCGCAGGTCGTTTATAACTATCTTTTCTATTTTAGCGCCGAGATTTTCTATTACGCTGTCCAGTAAATCGTGTGTCATCGGACGGCCGGCGGTCGATTGCGAAAATTTCAACTATACCGATAACGATAGGGAAGCTGCGCTGGCCGTGACGCTCTTTCAAAACAATTATCTGCTGGTCGGATGTCTCGTTAATGATTATACGTGATAATTCGGCTTCCGTTTCCATTTTGCACCGCCTTTATTGTGGGGTTCTCATTTTGCGACCCCCGCCGTTTTGCTTTGCAAACACGAAGCAGCGGGGGCAAATCTGCCTCTGGCCTGAGCGACTACTTTCGGTTTGGCCTTGGTAATAAAATTTTTATTAGCAAGCTTCGCCTCTGCAGCTTTCTTAGCTTTTTCTATTTGCTTCTTTTGTTTTTCCAGCCGCTGATGTTCAGCCTGCGGGTCTATGGCATCATGCACATAAACTTCTGTTGCGTCTGCAATTGCAACTGCAGCGTTTGCAGGTTTTACAATAGCTATCCCAGCCTCAAATGCTTTTACACCAGCCAATTGATAAATAAGGTCTGCGTTTCGGTTTAGAATGTCAATAGTTTCTTGTTGTGACTTTGCGGATACAACTAACATCTTATTTGGTGGTATGTTTGTATTGCTTCTAATATCCCGTATAGTCCGAATTGCAGCTTGTATAATTTCAATCTGTTTTTCAGTGTCCGGCTCTCGTAGGGAATCAATTTCCCTTGGCCATTCGGCATCTACCAACGCCTCGGATTTTTTCGCTTCCGCTATGCCCTTAAGTTGTCGGGTTGGTGAAATTTCGTTGAGTTTCTGGAATATTCCCTCGGTGATAAACGGCACAAACGGATGCAATAGACGCAAAATCTGGTCCAGCACGAAAGCTAAAACATTTTGAGCAATCGGCTTTTGTTGCTCATCCTGCATTCGTGGTTTGACCCATTCGAGATACCAGTCGCAGAAGTCATTCCAGAAAAATCTGTAAAGCTGTGCTAACGGCTCGCTGTATTTGAATTCGTTTAAGGACTCGCCCACATCAGCGATGGTTTGCGCCAGCCGGGAAAGAATCCATCTGTCGGTGATTGTCATTTTGTCTTTATCAAATTTGTCCGGCTCGATGCCCTCAAGGTTCATCAAGGCAAAACGCGAAGCATTCCACAGCTTATTACAAAAGTTTCGCCCGATGTCGAACTTCGGCGAAGTGTTTTCGACCCGACCATCCGGCAAGGTCATTTGTACCACCGGCATCCGAATGTCCTGCGTATCTGTCGTCATACTGGACAGCGTAAATCGCATCGCATCCGCACCGTGGCTACCAATAATTACCAGAGGGTCAATCCCATTACCTAAGCTCTTGGACATCCTCCGTCCTTCACCATCCTGTATCATTGCGTGAATATACACATTGCTGAACGGAATATCACCGGCGCAATACTGACCCATCATAAGCATACGTGAGACCCACAGAGTGATAATGTCGCGGGCGGTGCAAAGGACGTCACCCGGATAGAATGTTTTCAGTTCCGGCGTATCATCCGGCCAGCTCATTGTACTGAAAGGCCAAAGCGCCGAGCTGAACCACGTATCGAGCACATCATCATCCTGCGTCCAGCCGTCCGCTTCGAGCTGCTTCTCAATTACTTCACAATTAGGTCTTACGCAGACATAATATACCGTCTCACCGTTTTCGTCTGTACCCTTCTGCATAGCGATTTGGTGAATTCCTTTTGGCTTGTTCTTAGAAGACCAAATCGGGATTCTGTGTCCCCACCAGAGCTGTCGGCTGATTGGCCAGTCGCGGAGGTTTTCCAGCCAGCTTTGATAGGTCTTGGCGTAACGTTCAGGGATGAACCGGAGCCGGCTGTCAAGTAACGGCTTCAAAGCCAGACCGGCCAGCGAATTTACCGGCACATCTGTTCCTTCGATTAATCCGGAGCCAAATTTTTCTGCGAGATGCTTGATAGGTTTTTTGACAGCGATATACCATTGGTCAGACAAATACGGCTCGATAGGCACGTGGCTGCGATAACTGTGTCCGACCTCGTGGTCATATTCCCGAACGTCCTCAAGCAAATTCTCTTTACGGAACCATTCAACGATGGCCTGGCGTGCTTCAAACCGGTCCATACCAAGCAAAGATTGTGCTTCCGGCGCATCCGCATCTTCCCAGCCGTACTTATCACTGATTGAGCCGTCCGGGGCCATCACATTGACGACTTCCAGACCGTGTCTCTGACCGATTTCCCAGTCATCAGGGTCGTGGGCGGGTGTAACCTTCAAGAAACCGGTAGAAAACCTGGCCTTTTCGTCTTCGCTTTCAGGGTCAGGCAGAACAACATGCTCATCCGCAATGATGGGGATGATACGGCCCACAATCGGAAGGCGAACCTTTTTACCAAGCAAAGTACCGGCCCTCGGGTCAGTGGGATTCATTGCAACGGCTGTGTCCCCAAGCATAGTCTCAGGCCTGGTGGTGGCTACGGTAATATGCTCGATTCGTTTTCCTGTAATCTCAACCAGTTCGACGAGCGGGTATTTCAAGTACCAAAAATGCCCCTGCACCGTCTCGTGCTCGACCTCGTCGTCGGCAAGTACGGTCTGCGTGGCGGGGTCCCAGTTGACCAGGCGTTTGCCTCGATAGATTAGACCGTCCTTGAAAAGATTGAAAAAGGCGGTACGGACGGCTTTGGCGCACACTTCGTCCATCGTGAAGCGCGTTCGCTCCCAGTCGCAAGAACAGCCCATAGCTTTCAATGGGCCGATAATAAGGGCTTCATATTCGTCTTTCCAGGCCTGAACACGCGCAACAAATTCTTCCCGCTCGAAGTCGGTACGTCGTTTTCCTTCTTCCGACAGTATTCGCTTCTCGACGACGGTCTGAGTAGCGATTCCCGCATGGTCCGTACCCGGCATCCAGAGAGTATTGTATTTTTGCATCCGGTGGTATCTAATCAAAATATCCTGCAGTGTATTATTCAGCGCATGACCAATGTGCAGTGGTGCCGTTACGTTGGGCGGCGGGATAACGATAGTAAAGTTCTTTTTCCGCCGGCCATCGCTGGCGGCTTCAGCGTGAAAGTATTGGCCGGAAAACCAAATTTCACTGGCCTGCCTCTCTATCGTCTCTGGCTCATAAACTTTCGAGAGTTCTTCGCCCATAACTTACCCGGTCGATTACCTGTAAAAAACTCCGACAAGAATACAATGGCCGGAACATTATCTTAATAAAAACGAACAATAATGTAAAGTCAACAGTTTTATTAAGCAGACATCTTATCCTTATGGGGCTTTTCCGCCGGTTACGGAGGTTTCAAATGTTGCATATTTCCCGACTTTTTTACAAAATTTTTCAAACATTATGTTGCACCTGACTGCTGAGTCACTTATATTCGTCCGTTGTCTTAGGGATAAACTATCGTAGTTAATGATAGTGTAACCGCTCAATGTAATGTTCTGACAGGATGTTGAGAATTATGGTTAAAGAGAAAGGAGTTTTGTTATGGGTTTAGCTGCTATGATTATTGGAATTATTGCTGTGGTTCTTGGATTTATTCCTTTTTGTGGTTTCTTTGCCCTTATTCCGGCTATCGTTGGGCTTATTCTTGGCATTGTTGACGTAAGTAAAAAGTCAAAGGCCAAGCAGCCGAAAGGACAAGGTATGGCCGGAA
>SMTZ1_10034311_pt1 | contig 12464 bp, 12 predicted proteins | sample DeeMarSWOR136_30_FD_25667 | JGI IMG/M metagenome (IMG submission 25667) | reverse complement strand
GATGTTTCCTCTGGTACAAGTAAAGCAAATAGCGGTGTTATTCACAGTGGAATAAATTCTCCTCCATCTTCATTAAAAGCTCGTTTTTGCATGGAGGGAAACAAGATGTTGCAATCATTAGCAGATTCTTTTGGTTTTTCACTTAAATGGACTGGAAAATTAGTAATTGCAAAAAATGAAGATGAAGTTAAAGAACTTAATCGGCTTAAAAAGGTTGGTAATTATAATAAAGTCCCTGGTTTAGAAATAAAGGACGGAAAAGAGATTAAAATACAAGAGCCAAACGTAACTTGTTACAAAGCATTGTGGGTACCAACTGCAGGTATAATTTCTCCTTATGAATTTACAATCGCATTTGCTGAAAATGCTGCTGTGAATAATGTAAATTTTTTACTTGAAACTGAGGTTAAAGACATACAAAAAAATGAAAATAATTTTTTAATAGAAACCAACAATGGTAAATATCAATCTAAATTATTGATAAATGCAGCTGGTTTGAACTGTAGAGATATAGTATCAATGTTGCAAACACCAGATTTTGAAATCTATCCATGTAGGGGAGAATATATTGTTTTAGATAAAACCTATAGCTATTTGGTAAACTCGATGATTTATCCAGTTCCTCCTAAAGAATTTGGTGTTTTAGGTGTCCATATAACACCTACTGTTGAAGGAAATATTCTCCTTGGACCAAGTGCAGAGTTTGTTGATGATTCCGATGACAAAAGAACTACAAAAAAAATGATGAAAAACTTGTTAAGGAAGGGAAAGGAAATTATTCCAATATTACCTGACAAGGCAGTTATAAATGCTTATTCAGGAGTTAGATGTAAACTTGCATCTCCAGATGAGGGTGGATGGGCAGATTATAGAATTGAGGAAAGTAAACAAACACCTAATTTGATTAACCTTTTAGGAATTGAATCACCTGGTCTAACAGCTGCTCCTGCTATTGCAAAAGAAGTAGTAAAAATGATTTCAAATTCTATTGATTTAAAGAAAAAAACTGTTTTTAAAATCTTAAAAGCAAATAAACAACGTTTTTCTGAAATGAGTTCAAAGAAGCGATCTGGTTTAATTAAACAAGATAAAAGATGGGGAAGAGTTGTTTGTAGATGCGAACATGTCACCGAGGCAGAAGTTATAAATGCTTTAAAAAATCCTTTAAAGGCACAAACCCTATCATCTGTCAAGTATCGTTGCAGAGCAGGGATGGGGAGATGTCAAGGAGGATTTTGTACTCAACATATTGTAAGAATAATGGAGGAAGATTTAAAAATTGATGTTAAAGAAATTAAATTAAAATCTCCGAAATCTAATCTTTTCTATGGTAGAACAAGGAAGCTTGAAAATGATTAACCTAGATGTTGATGTAACAGTAATTGGAGCTGGCCCTGCTGGTCTTGCTGCTGCTATTTCGGCTCGTGAAAATGGTGCAGGAGAGGTAATAGTTTTAGATAGGAATAGTTGGTTAGGAGGTATTTTACCACAGTGTATACATGACGGATTTGGAGTAGAAGAAATTGGAACTTCTATGACTGGTCCTGAGTATGCAGATATGTATATTAAAAATGCTGAGAAATTAGGTGTCACGTTTTTTTATGAAACTATGGTTTTGCAGCTTTTTAAAAATCATGAAATTATTGCTGTTAATAAAAAAGGATTACATAAAATTAAAGCAAAATCGATAGTTCTTGCAATGGGATGTAGAGAAAAGACAAGATGGGATGTTTTGATACCTGGTGAACGCCCGAGCGGTATCTATACTGCAGGTGTTGCTCAAGGTTTAAAAATGTAGTTATCCTGGGATCTGGGGATGTAGGTCTTATTGTGGCACGTAGGTTAAGGTTTGAAGGTGCAAATGTTAAGGGAGTAATTGAAATATTACCCTATGCAAGTGGGCTTCCAAGAAATGTTGTTCAATGCCTTGATGACTATAATATTCCTCTCTATCTTAACCATACTGTTGCTTATATAAAGGGAAGAGAGAGACTTGAAAGCATTACTATTGCACAGGTTGATGAAAAAATGGAAATTATATATGGTACTGAAAAAGAAATTAAATGTGATACTCTTCTTCTTTCACTTGGCTTGATTCCTGAAAACGAGTTATCTAAACAAGTTGGTATTGAAATCGATACCATAACAGGTGGTCCGGTTGTTGATCAATTTTTTGAAACCACAGTTAAAGGTATATTTGCATGTGGAAATTGCCTTCAAGTTTATGATACTGTAGATATTTTATCAATAGGTGCAAAACAAGTAGGTAAAAATGCGGCAAAATATGCTGTTGGGGAAACTCATGAAAAAATTGGTTTTGTTAAAGTTACTGCTGGAAAAGGAATTAGATATGTACTTCCTCAGCAAATTAATAAATCTGGAAAAGTTCATTTTTATTTAAGAGTTGAACAACCTAAGAAAACTGCAGTACTACGTGTTTTTTCTGGAGATGTTGAACTTTTAAAGAAAAAATTACCTTGGGCAAATCCTGCAAATATGATTGAATTTGATTTTAATGTTTCTGAAAAGGTGTTAAAATCTAATAAACCCTTGGAGGTAACAATCGATGATCAATGAAAAAGAGATTACTTGTATTATTTGCCCGATTAGCTGTAAAATATCTGTCAGAATTGATGGTAAACGTTTAGAAGTTTGCAAGGGGAATAAATGTAAAAAAGGAATAGATTATGCAAGATCCGAAGCCCTTGATCCTAGAAGAATGCTAACCAGTTCAGTTCTTGTAAAAAATGGTGAATGGCCACTTGTTAGTGTTAAAGGCTCAGAACCTATCCCAAAAGATAAAATTTTTCAAGTCTTAAAACAAATAAAACAAATAAAAGTTGATGCACCTGTTAAACTTGGACAAAATATTATAAAAAATGTTTCAAATACTGAAATAAATATTATAGCAACTAAATCAGTTAAAAGAATGTAAAATAAATATTTTAATCGATTTTTAGGAGATTTTATATATATCTATAAGATACAAAACTTGCAAAACTTTAAATAATTAACACATGTTAATTAGGGGTGACATCTATGGGTATCGTAGATTTGACTTCTATGGGGGAGTCACAGGTTCAACTTAGAAATGAGATAAACGAAAGATTATCAAGACTTCAAGATGAGATTTCTGATTATTGCTACCAGTGTGCAAAATGTACTTCAGGTTGTGAGGCACATAAATTACTTGAGCTTGAGCCACATAAAATTGTAGCTCTTTTAAAAAGAGGTCTAATTGATGAGATGATTAATTCTGATGTTATTTGGACATGTATGAGCTGTTTTAAATGTCGAGAGCGTTGTCCACAAAAGGTTGCTCCTGTCGAAGTTTTATTTGCATTAAAAAATATGGCTGTTGCAAGTGGTAAACAGATACCTGGGGTCTAATTCAAGATGTAAAGAGTGTTACAACACGTGATAGTAAAACAAAAAATAGAAAGGATCTTGATCTTCCTGAAATTTCAAAACCAACTAATCCAACAAAATTTCAAATGATTCTTTCAAAACTTGCAGTTGAAAAGGTGTGAAGGAGGTTCTTTTATGAAAAGTTACGTGCTTTATCCCGGTTGTGTGATGCCAACTGAACAATATGCATATGAAATGTCAGTTCGTGAGATTTTACCACTTCTTGATATAAAACTTGTTGATATAAATGGGTTTTCCTGTTGTGGAGAGCCTCTTAAAAGTGTTAATCAAATGCTTTCACTTGCTTTATCTGCAAGAAATATCTCAATTGCTGAAAAAGAAGGTCTTGATATTTTTGCACCTTGTCCAATGTGTCATTTAGCACTTTCTGAAAGCAAAAGAATTCTTGATTCAGATCCTGCTATGAATGAAAAGATAAACAATTTTTTATCTGATGAAGAGTTAATCTATACTGGTAAAATTGATATTGTAAATACCCTTGATCTTTTACATGATATTGTTGGGATTGATAAGATAAAGAAACTGGTAAAAAAACCTCTAAATGATCTTAAGGTTGCAACTCATTATGGATGTCATTTGATTAGACCAAGTGAAATTGGTCGTCCAGATGACTCTGAGAATCCTCAAAAAATGGAAAAAATCCTTGAGGCAATTGGTGCAAAACCTGTAGATTACCCTGAAAAACTTGATTGCTGTGGAGGATTACTTACCACAAACCTTCCTGAATCAGCTCTAACTAAAACTGGGCAGAAACTTCAAAAGGTTCAGGAGCAGGGATTTGATGCTTTTATTGATACCTGCCCTTGGTGTCATCGTCAATACGATTCCAAGCAAACCAAAGCTGGTGAAACAGTCGCTACAAAACTTGAAGTACCTGTGTTTTATCTTACACAACTTGTAGGACTTTCTTTTGGAGTTTCAAGTGATAAACTAGGCCTTGACCTTAATCTGAGTCCTGTTGATAAAATAAATTTCGGAGGTAAATAATATGGGCAACAAAATCGGTTTTTTTGTATGCCATTGCGGTATTAACATTGCATCTACGGTTGATATTAAAGAACTTGTTGAATACGGAAAAACACTAGATGGAGTTGTAGTAAGTAAGGACTATAAGTATATGTGTTCTGATGTAGGTGCAAACCTAATTAAGGATTCCATTAAAAAACACAAGCTTGATGGTGTTGTTATAGCATGTTGTTCACCAAGAATGCATGAACACACCTTTAGGGGTGTTGTTGAAGCTGGTGGAGTTAATGCATTTAATCTTGAAATAGCAAATATTAGGGAACAATGTTCATGGGCTCACGAGGATAAAGCCCTTGCAACAGAAAAGGCAAAGGCGTTAGCTCGTGGAGCTGTTGCAAAAGCAAAACTTTTGGAGGCGCTTGAGACATCAAAGATAGAAGTAACACCAAATGCACTAGTAATTGGTGGAGGAATTGCAGGTATTCAAGCAGCACTTGATATTGCAGAGGAAGGTCATAAGGTATACCTTGTTGAAAAATCACCTAGCATTGGCGGGCATATGGCTCAACTTGATAAAACGTTTCCAACTCTTGATTGTTCAAGTTGCATTTTAACTCCAAAGATGATGGAGGTAGCAAATCATCCTAATATTGAGCTACTGACCTATTCTGAGGTTGTTGGAATCGATGGAAGTATCGGTAATTATATTATTAAGGTAAAAAAGAAGGCAAGATATGTTGATATGGATAAGTGTACCGGTTGTGGAGATTGCATGGCAGCATGCAGATTGAAGGATAGAATTCCTAGCGAGTTTGACGAAGGAATAGGTAAGCGAAGTGCAATCTATATGCCTTTTCCACAAGCAGTCCCCCTTAAATGTACAATTGATGCTGAAAACTGTCTGATGCTTACCCGCGGAAAGTGTGGAACAGGTCCTCTTTGTGTGGATGCTTGTGAGGCAGATGCAATAGATTTCAAGCAAAAGGATGAGGAGGTTGAAATAAATGTTGGAGCAATAGTTGTAGCAACCGGTTATGATCTGCTTGATCCAAGTAGTCTATATGAATATGGTTATTCTAGATCTAAAGATGTAATCACAACACTTGAAATGGAGAGGTTGATTAGTTCATCTGGACCTACTGCTGGAGAGATAATTCGCCCTTCAAATGGTGAGAAGCCAAAAAGCATAACATATATTCTATGTGTGGGCTCCCGTGATGAAACACAGTGCACATGGTGTTGCCGTATTGGCTGTATGAGTGCTCTTAAGCATGTTTATCTACTTAAGGAAAAGCTAGGAGATGATGTTGAAATCAATATTTGTTACACAGATATTCGCAGTTTTGGAAAGGGTTATGAGGAGTTCTACAGAAAGATACGGGGGATGAAAACAAACTTTTTCAGAGGTAAACCTTCAGAGGTCAGAAAATCAGGAGACAATTTTACGATTGATATTTTTGATACAACAACAAATAAACTCTTAGAGATAAATACAGATCTTGTTGTCCTTGTACCTGCACTTGTATCAAGGGTGGATGCGGCTGATTTTACAAGAATTGTTAGAATATCACAAGGTGCTGACGGGTTCTTTTTAGAAGCCCATCCGAAGCTCAGACCAATTGATACATTCACTGGTGGAGTCTTTATTGCTGGCTGCTGCCAGTCCCCAAAGGATATTCAGGACACTGTTGCCCAGGCAAGTGGTGCGGCTGCACGAGCTGCAAATATATTATCTAAAAAGGAACTAGAGGCAGAGCCACTTATTTCCTGTGTTGATGAAGATATATGCTCAGGCTGTGGAACATGCATATCTGTGTGTGTATACAATGCAATTGAGCTTGTAAAGGAAGATGACAAATCGCATGCAAAGATAAACGATGCATTATGCATGGGCTGTGGTCTTTGTGTTGCGACATGTCCGTCTGGTGCAATGCAGCAACGCGGGTATAAAGATAAACAACTAAGACCAATGATTGAGGAAACAGTCTAAAACATATATTTAAGTTTAAATTATTATTTTGATTAACAATGAAAAATACAGAAACACTTCTTTCAGATTATTTCCTAATTTTAAAAGATAAAAAAAATGCAAAATATCTAGATTTAAAAAAAATCTCTGTCGAATTTAAGAATTCAGAACCAACAGAATCCTTATGGAAAAAGCATGACAGGGCATTAAAAAACTTGGAAATTAAACATAAAGAACAGAATAAATCTCTTCTTGATTTGAAAATAGAACTTGCATCAAGGATTTTTAAGAATTGTCACTTTTGTGAAAGAAGATGCGGTGTAAATAGAAATAAAAAATCTGGGAATTGTGGTGTAAAACAACCTAGTATTTCATCTGAATTTCTTCATACTGGTGAAGAAAGAGTACTTGTTCCTTCCCACACAATATTTTTCTCAGGTTGCACCTTTCACTGTGTTTTCTGTCAAAACTGGGATATAAGCCAAGAAATTTGCGGAGTTTATATTGAACCAAAAAAACTGGTAGACGTTATTATCTATAGAAGCATGCAGGGGTCAAGAAATGTAAATTGGGTTGGTGGCGATCCAACTCCAAATCTGTTGTATATTTTAACCGTCCTTAATATATGCAAGGAAAATATCCCTCAAATATGGAACTCTAATATGTACTGCTCCTCTGAAACAATGAAACTACTAAATGGTGTAATTGATATTTATCTAACAGATTTCAAATATGGAAATAATGATTGTGCAAAGCGTCTTTCAAAGGTGGATAATTATTTGGAGATTGTAAAAAGAAATCATAAAATCTCATATGATACTGGTGAGGTAATTGTTAGACATCTTGTTATGCCCAATCATATTGAATGTTGCTCAAAACCAATAATTAAATGGATTTCAAAAAACATTCCAAATGCTTGTGTTAATATTATGGCTCAATACAGGCCTGAGTATAATGCAAGGGATTATGAAGATATTTCTAGACACATTTCAATTGAAGAAGTATTAAATTTTTTTCCAATCAAGTATCTCTCTACATTTTCCACAATAACCATTATTCATTTCGTAATCAAACTTTTGCATTTTCTGTCCACAGTATTTACACTTGTATTCTTTTTGTCCCATAACATATCACACAAAAGCAAATTTAATTGAGTTTATTTTAATTGAAAATGATAAATTAATTGAATTAAACCATAATTATCATATAATTTTTTGTTATGTAACATTTAAATATGCACAACTGGATGTAAAATATGAGGGAGGCTAAGAGTATAATGTTAAATTCCTCAAATATGGTTTATAAACTTCTGGTAGTTGGAGTTATAATTTTATTCTGTGGTATTAGTGTTCAACCATGTATAGCAATTATACAGAAGAAAGAAACACCTAAAAAACCTACAGTTATACAAGGTGATTATAATTATCTTGCTGATCTTAGCATGGACTTTGGTGAATATATCTATAATAACAGAATTGAATATGAAGATATTCTTACTAGACGAGCGGGAGAATGGACTGTTAATGTGAAGATAAATTTCAGTTGTCCTGAGAATCTTAAGATTGTAGTAAAATATTCATATTTAGCTAAATTAGCTGACTATCAAATAGAAGAAACTTATTATTTCTTTAATGTTAAGAAAACAGTAACAATAATAAATGGTTCAAATCCACCTGATATAAATAAGAATGATACTTTTGATATTAATGCTAGAATACAGGAACTTTGGTTAACTTTAGAAATTAAGGCAAATCTAACTGCATATGAATATATTGACGGAGGATGGGTAAAGATTCATAATGATGAAATTCACGAGTTTATAGAGGACTATATTTATTTTAGAAATAGCAGAACATATGAAAGAACACAGATTCTTATGAGGCTTTTGGAAAGATTTCCGAATATGGAGGTATTCTTACGGATAATGAATCTTTTAAGATAGTACTTGGAATTGGAGTCATAGTTCTATTTGTTGGTGTTGGTATTCAACCAGCATTTGCAACTGTTCAACCAGAAACAGAGATAGAAATTGAACCTAAAGATTACCTGTTTCAGACTATTATTGATATTGCTAATAAACCAGAAGTTAAGAACCTATTAGAGCAACATAAGTATGATTTCTTTAAGGTTGATATTGATAGAAGCGTTTATCGTAAGATATTATTTAGAAATCCAAGACTGTTTCGTTCAATAATATTTACTAAACCTTCTATGTCAATTGAGTATCTTGATAAATGCTACAATAATGGTATCGAAATCACCAACATTATCGGTGAAGATGAAGCATTAGATATAAGAGAATCAATAGAGGTTAGTGATACAGAGGTTTTTGATGAATTCAATAATATCATTTCTAAAGATGAAGAACTAACTGGTAGAATCGCTCCTCTTAAAGACTTGAATAAAGATTTAAAGTCTGATTCACCATTTCAGAGTTATCCAATCGTTTGTTATATTGTGGTTATTATTTTATTTCCAATTCTTTTATTAGTAGAGCTAACTGAGATGGATAATATTATAGGTTGGTTATTAGCTCTTATAACATGTCCATTTATGATGTTTTTAGAAATTGTTGGACTTGTTTTTTAATATGCATAAGAACATCCTAACAGTTATTGGAATAACAATCCTATTTCTAGGAACCTATATTACTCCATCAGTTGCTATAGATAATCAAATAAAACCAATCTCTAATGGTAATACTTTGTATGTTGGTGGAACAGGAGAAGGAAACTACAGTAGTATTCAGGATGCTATTGACAATGCATCCATTGGGGATACTGTTTTTGTCTATGATGATTCATCACCATATTATGAAAATGTAGTTGTAGATAAATCTATAAATCTCATTGGTGAGGATAAAAATACAACTATTATTGATGCAGATGGAATTGGGAGTGTTGTTCGTCTTGCTGTTAATTATATTACGGTATCAGGATTTACTATACAAAATAGCGGTAATAAACCTGAGACAAATTCAGGAATCGAGGCTGGTCGCTTTGGTTCTCAGGCAGATTATAGTATTATTAAAGATAATAAGATAGTAAATAATTGGGATGGTATACATTCAGTTTTTTCTAATGAATGTCATTATATTAATAATATTATTATGAATAATAGGAATCATGGTATCTATCTTCGTGCTTGTGATGAAAATTGTAATATTAGTTACAATATAATTAAGAATAATAAAGAAAATGGGATGGTAATCCATGAGAAAGGTCATTTTGTTTTTAGAAATATTATTGAAAATAATTCTATAGGTATCTTATTTTCTGATTGTGAAGTAACTGAAAATATTTTTAATAATAACAATTATGGTATTATCACAGGGGATTTTGGAAAAATATATAGTAACAAAGTTACAAATAACAGTATCGGGATTTTTATTTATGGGGGAATACATAATGAGATAAAACATAATAATCTATTAAAAAATAGTCGTCATGTTTCTTTTGACTTACTTTTTCTTTTTAGATTTATTTTACCATTATTCATTTATCCATTTCAACTCAATAAGTGGAGAAGTAATTATTATGAAGGACATAGATTTGGTCCTAAAATAATTAGAGGAAAAATGATTTTTGATATTGAATCAGAAATAAGTATTCCATGGATAAATATTGATTGGTTTCCAGCAAAGGAACCTTATAATATAGATTGGTTGAAGGAGTGTTAAAATGAAAAATAAGAATATTAAAAGAATATTAGTTCTTCTAATTATAAATCTAGTCATTTGTGTTTCTATTACACCTAATTTCTATGCGAATGATACTAAAACTTTTAATGTTCGAGGTAATGATTATTTTGATATTATTATTACTGAGTATAAATCGGATGGTAGTAGTGAAAAAATTATTAAATCGATATCACAAAAGCAAGCAGAACAATTAGTAAGAGATTTAAAAGAAGTAAAAGACTTAGAGGAAGTTTTAACATTATATCAGAATTATGGTTTAATTTCTAAAGATGTTACGGTAGAGCAACTTAGAGTTGGTATGGAGAAGAAAAAACAGAGTTTAGGTTTAACTCAGGAAAAATTAAATGAATTATCATCTGAAATGAATACTTTTATGAATAAAAGATTATTTTTTTCAGGTTTTTTTGAAAAAAGAGCAACTAATTATTTATGTTCTGTATCTATTCTATTTATGTTTAGTTTAAAATTATTTTTTGGTTTATCGGTTTTAACAGCAATAATAAATTTTTTATTAGATACCTATTTTGATATTTCTTTTTATATTCCTTCTATTGATTTACTTGATATTTGTGTATCTTTTTTAGGTTCTTTTTCTGCTAAAAATGGAATTAAACCTGACATAGATGGAAGTGGCATTTTGGCGTTTATAATGGCTGGTTTTGTTGGTTTTCATTTTTCTTTTCCACCGAGAATATTTGTTTCTGCATTAAATGAATTTGTTGGTTTCTCTGCATTTGCAGGTTTTATGTGGAGCGAAATAGATTTTCCATCATATTAAATATCTGGGAGAAATATCATGCAAAATAACTTAATTAAGAATAGTATTGTTCTTGGATTAATAGTTCTATTTATTGGTGTTACAGTTCAACCATGTATAGCTATAGTTCAACCAGAAACAGAGTTAGATGTTGAACCTAAAGATTACTTGTTTCAGACAATCATAGATATTGCAAACAACCCAGAAGTAAATATTTTATTTGAGCTATACAGGAATGATTTATATAGAGTTGATGTTGATAGAAGTGTTTATCGTAAACTCTTATTGAGAAATCCAAGACTATTCAGTTCATTAATATTTACTAAACCCAGTTTAACATATGAATACCTTGATAAATCCTATACTAATGGTATTGAAATCACCAGCATTATTGGTGAAGATAAGGCATTAGAGTTTATTGAAGTAATTAAGATTACTGATTCAAAGGTTTTTGATGAACTTAATAGTATTATAATGAATAATGAAGAATTATCAGTTAAACTTGCAACATTAAAAGAGATGAACAATGAGTTAAAACAAGATGCACCTTTGGAAAATTATTCAAAACTCTGTGCCATATTAATGGGTATAGCACTTGCGTTTCTATTCCCTTGTGGTTGGTGCTATATATTATATCAAATATTTTATGAGAATCCGATTTTGAGGAAAATATTTTCTTCAATTGGTATGATTACTGGTGCTATGTTTTTTACACTTGGATATATTTTTGGTGGATTATGTTATGGTTTTCCACCATATTGGTAAATTGAAAAAATGAAAAAAAACATCCTAATAGTTGTTGGAATAACAGCCCTATTTCTGGGAACATGTATTACTCCATCATTTGCAATTGATAATATTAGGGTATCATCTTATCCTATATCTTCTGGTCAGGATGCAATAGATGATGCAAATGATGGTGATACTGTTTTTGTCTATGATGAATCATCACCATATCATGAATCATTAACAATAAAAAAGTCAATTAATCTTATTGGGGAAAATAAAGAGACAACAATTATTGAAACTTTGGTTTATGTAATAATTACAATAAATGCAAAAGAATTTTCTTTAAAAGAATTTACTATTCGAGGTGGAGAATATGGTTTATATGGAGTCTTAAACAATAGTATTATTTCTGATAATATTTTCTCATGCTATTCATGTTGTATTGGTTTAGAATATTCCTCAAATAATATGATTTTAAATAATCATTTAAAAAATACTATTGAATATTGGGATTTTGGTATAGGTTTATTTAACTCACATGATAATATAATTTCAAGTAATATTATTGAAACTTGTGGTAGGGGTATTTGGATGGTTGGTGCTTTAAATAATAGAATTAATAAAAATACCTTTAGTAACAATTTTCTTTATGGGATTTTAATCAAATCATCTTTTATGAATATTATTTCAAAAAATAATTTCGTGGATAATCCTGAACATATATTTTTTAACAAATCATCTTATAACTTTTATTTTAAAAATTATTGGGATGATTGGTCTTCATTTCTTCCAAGGCCAATTAAGGGTGTAAAGTATTGGATTCTTCTTGATAAATTAAGTCCTTGGACTACATATGACTTACGTCCAGCGAAAAAACCATATGACATATAGGACTTAAGACTGTACTCATAATA
>SMTZ1_10016907_pt1 | contig 12465 bp, 10 predicted proteins | sample DeeMarSWOR136_30_FD_25667 | JGI IMG/M metagenome (IMG submission 25667) | reverse complement strand
CCTCGTGTGGTAGTTGAGGCCGAGGAAGTCGCAGCCCTTCACCATGTGGGGGAGGTGCTCTTCCGGCTGTACGACCATGTCCGTGTTCATGTCGTAGTCGCCCCTGAGGATGGAGCTGAGGAACCACTCGTTGAAAATGTATTCCACGAACCCCGACGCAGCGACATCGAGGGCGTTCGAGGGGTCGTCTGGTTCATAGTACTGGAGGACGCAGACGACGCCGACCGACGCAGGGCCGAGATCCGACATCGACTCGGTGTCCCACCTCTTGACCTGCTCGTAGGCGACGCCGTGGGCAATGGAGAGGTGCTTCATCGATGTCAGGAAGAGCTCCGGGTCGTTCAGGCCGGGGGGGAACTCTCCCCTCTCCGAGAGGTACCCATGCTCGCTCACTATCCTGGGCTCGTTGATTGTCGCGTAGAGGTCGACGAGGTCGCCAAGGGCGTCGGCGGCGAAGACGGCATACTTGGCGAACTCGACGATCGTCCGCTGGTCCAACCAACCCCTGAGGCCAGCGTTCTCGACATCGTCCCTGCAGGCGATGGGGTTGTGGAGCCACAGCGGTATAGGCCAGTGGTATAGGGTGAGAAGCACCGTCAGCCCCGTCTCGTTCGCCTTGGAGAGGATCTCCCTGTACCTCTGCACGGCCTCCTCGTCCGCTATCCCCCTGAGGCCCCGCATCGCCTCCTCGTCGACCTCGACGCCTGAGACGTTCCCGAATCCGTCGCGTTCCACAGCCACCTCAACGTTCTCCGTCGATCGTGGGAATATCCTGCTCCAGTCGAGGGAGAGCCTGACGGCGTTGTTCCCCAGCTCCTCCTTGGCCAGTCTGAAGTCGACGGGGTAGAGCTCCCAGAGACCCGGCCCGTCCTCGGGGAGGTCGCTGCTGACCCTTCCACGGGCTATGTTATCAGCATCGTGGACCCACGCGTACCAGTCCGACTGGGTGCTAGGTTCGCCCCTCCCCATCTCGACTTGGAAGGCGGCGGTAGCGGTGCCCCACAGAAAACCCTCGGTGAAGCTTTTCGGTGACAAGATGCTTCAAGGAGTGATCCACAGACCTTAATTATTTATCATATTAGGATGTATTCGACGATTCACGTCGGGGGTCTCTTGTAATGGTTAGCGTTTCGATCGTCATGGGGAGCGATTCGGACAGGGAGCTGGGGGAGAAGGCGAAGGCCGTCCTCGACGACTTCGGGGTGGAGGACTTCGGGGTGGAGAACGAGCTCGTCGTCTACTCCGCCCACAGGAGCCCGGGAACCCTGAGGGAATACGTGGAGTCCTCGGAGGCAGAGGTCTTCATCGCCGTGGCAGGGCTCTCCGCCGCCCTACCCGGGTTCATCGCCGCCCACACGGTAAAGCCCGTCATAGGGGTCCCCAAGGACGTGAAACTAGGGGGCTTGGACTCTCTGCTCTCAATGGTTCAGATGCCACCGGGAGTACCTGTAGCGTGCGTGGGGATCGACAACGCCAGGAATGCAGCCCTATTGGCCATGGAAATACTAGCCCTCTCAGACATAGAGCTTGAGAAAAAACTTGCTGAACACAGAGAGAAAATGAGGGGCTAGAACCGCTTCTCGACGTACCTGACAACGGACTCGAAGAACACCCTGCCGTCGCCGTACTGCGTGGGCTCCTCCCTCGTCCAGTACGGTGTCTGCCAGCCGAAGTAGGCCCTCTCGGGGTGGGGCATGAAGCCGAGGACGTTGCCCTCTGGGTTGCAGATGCCGGCGATGTCGTGCCACGCCCCGTTGGGGTTGTCCCAGAGCTCCATCTCGGCGAAGGAGCCGTCGGCCCTGACGTACCTGAAGACGAGCTGGTCGTTGTCGTAGAGCCTCTTCAGGTGCTCCTCCTCCTTTTCCCTGGGGAAGACGAAGCGCCCTTCCCCGTGGGCGATTGGCACCCTCATGATGAAGCCGCTGGGCATCTCCTGGGTTAAGGTGCATCCGCCGTTGTTCACGTGTTTCATCCTTATCCAGCGGCACTGATAGCCCCTGGTGCTGTTCGCTAGGGCGGCCTCGGGGTACTTCGACCTGCCCTCGAAGCCCGGGAGGAACCCAGACTCCACGAGGAGCTGGAAACCATTGCAGATGCCGATCACGGCCCTGCCCTCGTCGACGAACCTCTCCAGCTCTCCGCCGATCCTGTACTCGCACTCCTTCGCCCAGATGGCCCCGCTCCTAACGTAGTCGCCATAGCTGAAGCCACCTGGGAAGACCAGCACGTCGTAGTCCAGAAGGTTCTTCTCCCTGAATACCCTCTGGGAGTGGACCACCTCCGGTCTGACGCCGACGTCTCTGAAGGCCCTCACCGTCTCTGCATCGCAGTTGGTGCCGGGGGCACGCATCAGGAGGACCCTTATCTCCGACCGGTTCATCTTGAATCCCCCAGCGGAGTCTTCCAAGCCATCATAAGCCTTTCCAGGGGCTCGTCGACGACGACTCTGCCCCGGCTGGTGACTCTGAACTGTTCACCACCAGTCACCTCTCCGACCCTCGCGAACTGCTCCCCCTTCATCACGTCCTCAAAGGCGTCCGCATTGACCTCCGGGACCTCAACCAGCAGCCTCCCGTTAGACTCAGAGAAGAGGGCTAGATCGTCCCTCATCCCGTCCGCAGCCAGCATGGACGAGAGTTCGATCTCTAATCCCAGAGCTCCGGTGAAGGTCATCTCGGCGGCGGCTACGCCCAGCCCCCCCTCCGAGAGGTCGTGACAGGCCGCGACAAGCTCCTCGTCCATGGCAGAGGTCAGTCTTCTGTAGGCCTCGATAGTCTTTTCGGCCTCCAGCCTCGGCACCGAAGCTCCCAGGAATCCGGAAATTCTGTAGTACTCTGAGCCTCCAAGCTCGGGTTTCGTCATGCCTACGAGGTAGACTGGGTCACCGGCCCTCTTGAGGTCCATGGTTACCGCCTTCCTCACGTCGGGGATGACGCCTAAGGCCGTTATGAGGAGGGTCGGGGCCACCGGGCCGAGGGGGGACTCGTTGTAGAGGCTGTCCTTTCCCGAGATGAAGGGCGTCCCGTAGGCCATGGCGACGTCGTAGCACGCCCTGTTGGCCATTACTAGGCCGCCGAGTCTGTCCTCGTACTCCGGGTTTCCCCAGGTGAAGTTGTCGAGGAGGGCCATCCTCCGCCCCCCCAGGGCGACGTTGTTCCTAACCGCCTCGTCGATGGCCGACGCCGCCATCCAGTACGGGTCGATCTTCCCGTAACGGGGGTTCATGCCGCACGAGACTGAGATGCCCCTCCAGGAGCCCTCAAGGGGCTTAAGGACCGCTCCGTCGCTTGGGCCCGCGTTCCAGCCCTGCAGCGGCTTGACGACCGTGCCGCCCTTCACCTCGTGGTCGTACCGCCTAACAACGACCTCCTTGCTAGCGATATTCGGCGCCGCCAACAGCCTCTTCAACGTCTCCCCGAGGTCCTTCGGCATCGGGAGGACCGGCTCCTCGAGCTCTGGTGGCTTCCATGACGTTGACCGCCTGACCCTCGGTGGATTGAAGAGGGCGTCGATATCCAGCCTCGCCACCGGCTCACCGTGAAAGTACAGTCGGACGGTACTCCCTTCTTTGTAGCTGCCGATCTCGGTTGCCTCGACCTGTTCGTCCTCGAAGATCCGGAGGACGCGTTCGACGTTTTCGTGCGGTACGGCGAGGAGCATCCGCTCCTGGGACTCGGAGATCCAGATCTCCCACGGCACCATCCCAGGGTACTTAAGAGGCACCTTCTCTAGGGAGACCTCGGCGCCCAGGCCGTACCTCTCCGCTGTCTCGCAAACGGCGCAGCTGAGCCCCCCACCTCCGAGGTCGGTGATGGCGGAGCCGAGCCTCTCTTCGCTGATCTGCTTGACGGCCCTTTTGATCTTCTCCTCCTCGATGGGGTTCGCGATCTGGACAGCAGGCCTCGAGACCTCCTCGGACTCCTCCGTGAGCTCGGCGGAGGCGAAGGTGACCCCGTGGATACCGTCCAGCCCTGTGCGGCCACCCGCGAGGATTATCCGATCTCCGGCCTTGGCGCTCCGGATGTACCTGTCCTTCCTGAGGAGGCCGATGCAGCCACAGTAGACGACGACATTGCCCGTGTAATCCTCGTCGAAGTAGACGGCGCCATTTACCGTGGGGATCCCTATGCTGTTCCCGTAGGAGCCGATCCCGTCGACGACACCGCTGAAGATGTAGCTCGGGTGCTTGACGCCCTCGGGGAGCTTTTCATAGTCATAATTCAAGGGGCCGAAGCAGAGGACGTCCGTGCAGGCTATCGGGTCGGCCCAGACGCCGAGGATGTCCCTTATGACGCCGCCGAGGCCGGTGGCTGCCCCGCCGAAGGGCTCGATGGCCGAGGGGTGGTTGTGGGTCTCCACCTTGATGGCGACCGCGTGGTTCCCCTCCAGGTCCACGATGCCAGCGTTGTCCTCGAAGACGCTGAAGCACCACTCCGGCTCGAGCTCCCTGACGACGCGGCCTATGTAGCTCCTGAGCATGCCGTCGACCTCGCCCTCGGGGGTCTCGATGATTCCCCTGAACGTCTTGTGGAAGCAGTGCTCGCTCCAGGTCTGGTCGTAGGTCTGGAGCTCCACGTCCGTCGCCTTCCTCTCTTGGACGGTGTAGTGATCCCTTATCCGCCTCATCTCTTGGATGGTGAGCCCCAGGCCCAGGGTCCCACCGATCTCCTTGAGGTCCACGTCCGTGGCGTTCAGGAGGTCGATGGTGTAGTGCTCGAAGGAGTGGGGGCTCCTGATTAGTCGGCTCATTGCGTTTCCCTTAGCTCGAACCTGTAGTCGTCCTTAGTCGGGTTCGTGAGGAGCCTCCGGCACATCTCGTCCACGAGGGCCTCCGCCTCCTTCTCGCTCCCGACCTCCAGAGTCACCTCGTAGGCTTTGCTTGATCGCACCCGGGTGACGTTGTATCCCAGCCCCTGGAGGGCGCTCGCTGTCGTCTCCCCCTCCGGGTCCGAGTAGCCGGATTTTAGGCTCACGTAAACGGTCGCATGGAACTTCATGGCGATGATCGCTCCTTAATACCCTCCTTTACTCTATTAACGATGTTGGAGAACGCTCTCAACTCGATCTAATGTCTATTTCTGTTAAATATTATAAAATTTATTGGTTTTTATTTACAATAATATGAAATATTGCATGGATCATGAGAGAGTTTTCTAACTGATGTTGAATGCGGCGGCCAGCTCGTCCGGGCTGATGATGTTCTTGGCGATTATCTTCTTGACTCCGTCCTCCTCGACCTTAGTGGTTATGCAGTCCCCAGCAACGGTGCAGTCCCCGCCTCCGTCGATCTTCGCCCCCCTGCAGACCCTTATCACGTCGGGCGAGATGTCGTCTATTAGGAATATGTTGCCGTCCATATCCCTCCCGAACTCCAGCTTACCGTCGATGACGTGGAGCCCCCTCTTATCGCACTCCTCGTAGATCAAGTCGGCGATCTTCCGGAGCAGGTCCTTCGTGTGGGACACCTCGCCAGGGCTCATGATCCTGAGTTCCACGAGGCTGTCGTCGATCATTAGGATGTCCGGCAGGCCCGGCAGCCCCTTCGCGTAGACCTCAACTAGCTTCCGAAGGCGTCTGCCCGGTCTGACGCAGGGGTACCTCCTCCAGAAGCTGCCGTAAGCCTGGAACCTGAACACCCACTCGAGATTGTACAGGTCCTCCGCCCCCTCCATGTTCGACTCAGCCTTCACCCCGAGCAATGTGGCGGGCTTAACGACCATGATATTGTCGGCAATGGTGTCCCCATAATGTGTCGGGATTCCCTTTTTGTTCAGGAGCTCGAAGAAGTACTTCGTGAACTGGCATGAGACCCGACCCTTTCCCGGGATCTGCCCAACGACCTTGTCGTACCCGGAGTCGAAGACTGGCTCTCCGGTATCGGGGTCTATATAGCCAGTGGCGTCGTCCTTGAAGTGGAACTCCAGGTTGCCGTCCGGCCTCCCGTAGACCCTCTTCGTCTTGCCCTCCATCAACAACTTCAATTCCATATGAAATCCTCGATGCAGAACGCTTAGCCTTGATGATCTGTATTTATGATATTAATTTTGTCATCAATCAGGATCCCATAGCTTGAGATCTCTGTTTAGGTCACACTTAGCTTCCTTATCTCCGCCCCAGTCGTGGTCCATATGGTCCTCAGAATGGTGGCGTCGTGCCCGATCTCGATCATGTGGCATCCCATCTCGACGAATTTCCTAGCGTTCTCGACCCACGGGTGGCCGACTCCCTTGCAGACGTACTTGCCGTGCCTGTCCGCCGCCCTTATCGTCTCCCTTAGGGCCTCCATGACCCTCGGGTGGCTGCCCTCGCCGGGGTGGCCTATGGAGACAGAGAAGTCGCTCGGCCCAAAGAGGACGAAGTCGAGGCCATCCACCGCCATCATGTCGTCGATGTGTTCCATGGCCCTCTGGTCCTCGATCATGACTCCTATGAGCTGCTCCTCGTCACTCCACCTGATCCATTCTGCCGCCTTCACCGTCCCCCAGCGGCCCGAGAAGCAGAGGCTCCCGATCCCCCTCTCCCCCCTCGGCGGGAACTTCGCCATCCTGACTATGTCCTCCACGTCCTCGGCCGTCAGCACGTGGGGGACGATGATCCCGCCAGCGCCGATCTCCATGGCCTTCCTCACCACGTTCGGGTCATCCCTGTCGATCCTGAGGAGGGGCACGATCCCGGAGACCGTGGAGGCCCGGATCATGTTCTCGGCGCTCTCGTCCCTCCTCCAGGAGTGTTCGTTGTCGATGCGGCAGAAGTCGAGGCCGCAGTAACCCATTAGCTCCACGAGCGCAGGGCTGCTGGAGTATACGCAGCTTCCCACTGCGAGTCTCCCTTCTTCGAGGATCTCCCTCAACTTGTTTTTGCCCCACATTTCCGGTCGAGGAATTGAATGGTATCTCTGAATACTTAAGATGTGTTCAGAGGAGCCCAGGACACCTGTGGGGATAATTTTAATCTGCAATTTGGACTATTTGGTCTTAGATCCAATTCATTGAGTTGAGATGTATGCCTGTTTCCCTCGCTACTTACATGCATGACCCCCATGGGCAGATGCTCATGGCGATCGAGGAGCGAATGCCCCTGCTTTCCCAGATGTACGATGACGTTTACGTTGTGCCGACCGATGCCTCAGATGCAGCGGTCCTCGAGCAACTAGGAGAAATTGGATGCGTGGTGGAGCTGCAGCGGGGTGGAGTGGGCCCCGAATTCATCGGGAATGCTCGTAGGATGGCGGTGTCAATGGCTGCAGAGGGAAGCCGCGGGCACATCCACTTTTCAGACATGGATCGCGTGCTCCAATGGGCGGGGAGCCACCCCGAAGAGCTGAGAAGCGTCATCCGCCTGATACCCAGACATGATTTCTTGATAATCGGCAGGACCCAGAACGCTGTGGAGACCCATCCCCGCTCTCAAGTCGAGACCGAACGGCTGGCTAACAGAGTCTGCTCCTTGATAATCGGACGGGAAGTCGACGTCACGGCGGCTTCCAGGGGTCTATCCCCTGAATCGGCGGCTCTGATACTGAGGTACTCTAGGGCGAAGGGCGTCAGGACGGACTCGGAGTGGCCAGTCATCGTCCACTGCAAATCGGAGATGCCGATCGGATACATCGAGGTGGAGGGCCTGGAGTACGAGGACTGGCTGAGGCACACGGATGAAGTCGAGAAAGCCGGGGGGCTCGACATATGGAAGAGGGCCATTGATGAGAATCCGGCTGCTTGGCTGCACAGGATAAACTGCGCCCACATGATAGCTGAGACAGCCATCTCTACGTATAGAGAGCTATCTCAAATCATTCGATCTGCATGAAAAGTCTGATTTTTTCTTACTGAACTATGGAAAATGATTCCTTATTATGAAAACCCAAGATTAATAAGTTGCGGGCCTATACGGTGTTCTGGGAATCGCTAAAATTGGGTAAAAAACTGGTGAAAAGCGAGAGCGACATCAGGAAGAGCATGCTGATGCCGAACAGGAACGACATTCTGGGTGTCGTCGACAAGAACCTAGGGTACACCAGGATGAAGGTGATTTGCCAAGACGGTTTCGAGAGGCTCTGCAGGGTCCGGGGAAAGATGAAGAAAAGGAACTGGGTCCGCGAGGGGGACGCGGTCCTCGTGTCTCCATGGGACTTCCAGTCCGAGGAGCGGGGGGACATCATCTTCAGGTACACGCAGAACCAGGCCCAGTGGCTAAGGGACAAGGGTTTCCTGAGGATAGGTTAGCGTAAAACTCCTCGTTCCAGAAAGGATTTTAATGCGTATAGCGAATTCGAGTGAGGGTCGGTTTGAGGAAGATCGTCATCGTCGGAGCCGGGCCCTCGGGTCTCTTCGCGGCGAACGAGCTCGCCGATGATTTCGAGGTTACTGTGGTCGAGAGAAGGGAATATGTCGGAGGTTCAGGCCTCCACTCCGACGGGAAGCTCAACTTCCATCCCCTGATAGGCGGCGACCTCACAGAGTTCCTCCCGGAGGAGGAGGCGTGGGGCTTGGTCTTCTACATCCGGGGTGTCTTTGAGGGTCTCGGCGTGGAGCCTATGGAGCAGAACGAGTCTGGGCTCAGGGACCTGGAGGCGAGGGCCGCCCAGGCGGGGATCAGGTTCATTAAGATCATCCAGAACCACATCGGTTCCGATCGGCTGCCCGACGTCATGGTTAGGATGAGGGGGGGTCTAGAGGGGCGGGGAGTAGAGTTCCTTATGGAGACGAACGCCGAGGACCTTGCCGTCAAGGAGGGCAGGGTCACGGGGGTAATGACCGATGACGGCCCTCTGGAAGCCGACGAGGTGATTCTTGTCCCAGGGCGTAGCGGGTCTGGCTGGCTGATACACCTGATGGAGGGACTCGGCGTCCGGATGTCATATAACCCCATTGATATCGGGCTCCGCGTCGAGGTGCCGAACGAGGTTATGGACGAGATCATTCAGGGTTATGGCATCTGGGACCCGAAGTTCCACGTGTACACCCCCAGCTACGACGACTTCGTGAGGACATTCTGTGTATGCCCCGGGGGGTTCGTGGTGAGGGAGGAGTACGAGGATGACCTTCTGGGTGTGAACGGCCACTCGATGAGGGGAGTTGGTAGCCCGAACACGAACTTTGCGCTGCTGGCGAGGGTGAGGCTGACGCATCCCCTGGAGAATACAACGGAGTATGGGAGGAGGATAGCGCAGTTGGCGAACACCCTCGGTGGGAGGCACCCTATACTGCAAAGGCTGGGGGATCTTCGGGCCCATAGGCGGTCCACCGGGGATCGGATCGAGCGGAGCTACGTGGAGCCGACACTGCGGGACGTGACGCCGGGGGACATCTCGATGGCGTATCCGAGCAGGCTTGTAAGGGACCTACTGGAGGGGCTGGAGATGCTAGACAAGGTAATCCCTGGGGTGAACGCCGACTCGACCCTTCTCTACGCGCCCGAGATAAAGTTCTACGCGATGAGAATACAGACGGACAGGCGGCTAAGGACGTCCATCCCTAACCTCTACGTGGCGGGAGACGGCTCAGGGGTCTCCAGGGGGATTGTGGGCGCTGCGGCAACAGGTATCATCGCGGCGAGGGGGATCCTTGGCAGGTCTGGTTAACCCGGGCGTGAAAGCTTAAACCTGTGCCGGTCGATATAGGGTCTCGGTGGCCTTGGTCTCCAGCAAGCTTAAGAAAAAGTTCGAGGCGTGGGCCAAGTCGGGCGTTAAGCCCCTCGTGTCACTGGGCCTGACCCCTAACGTGCTAACTGTGGTTGGTGTCGTGGCCTCGGTGGTTGCGGCGTTCTGCTATCTGAGCTGGAAGACCGGCTGGTTTGTGCTCCCTGCGGCCGGGGCCCTCGTGCTGGTCTCGGGGCTGATAGATGCCCTGGATGGGGTGGTGGCCAGAGCGACTGGGAAGTCCTCTGCCTTCGGTGGGTTCTTGGACTCGGTGTGCGACAGGTACTCTGACGCCGTGGTGCTCTCGGCGATTCTGGTGGGTGGTCTATGCCATCCGGCTTGGGGGCTGGCGGCGGTCGTCGGGTCGCTATTGGTGAGCTACGCGAGGGCGAGGGCTGAGGCCGCAGGGGTTGGGATGGCGTCCGTGGGGCTCGCCGAGCGGGCGGAAAGGATGCTGTTCCTGGCTACGGTGACCTTCGCGGCCTCGTTCCGCCTGGAGGCTCTCGGGTGGGGGGTGGCGGTGTTGGCGGTCCTGGCCCACTTCACTGTGCTGCAGAGGGCCGCTTTCTTCTACTCGGAGACCAGAAAATCCTAGGAGGGCCTGCGGCGCCTGGTACGGGTCTTCCTGTCGTCCTTGCCCCTGACCTTGACGACTCCTCGGTGGACTGCGCAGCTGACGCAGAGGTACTTTGTGGTCTGGTAGCGGGCGATCTGGGCGCCGGAGTCCTGGAGCTCCTTGAGGAGGCGGGACTCGACGAGGCTGGTATACCTGGTGATCTTCTTCGCCTTGTCCCGGGGGACTTGGGCTCCGCAGTAGCTGCACTGGACTGTGCCTGAGCGGCCCTGGCCTCCCTTGGAGCGCCCGCCGCTCTTCCTCTTCTTGGTCATCTCGGGGTCTCGTGTGTTTAGTGGGGAGGCTCCCTATAAATCCTATGAATTGAGGTAGAAACTTTGGATCTTAACACTTCCCCCTTTATCCTGCATGGGATTTTCTATCGGAGTTGCGTGCTCAGAAACACAATAAGCTGGGGTGTGACCTTTGATGTCTGCTAGCTATCCTCTTCATGGATTATCGTGTTTTCCTCGCCCTCGTCGATCACCGTTTCGCCGGTTTTGACCTTCACTGTGTTGTTTTTTGAAAACTTGCCCATCCAGACGTGGGCTGTGGTAGATCCTCCTTTGGACAACGCGAACATTCTTCCGTCTGCATGGTTTTCGCTGTACTTGTCGGGTTTCCTTATCCGTAACTCACCCATGTCGTTACCTTCGACCATGTTGCTGAGGGATCTCAAGTCGAGTTCCCCAGACCTCTTGCGGCCCGATATCCGAATCCCGTAGTACGCCTCACCCGAGATCTTGTTGTCGGCCACCTCGAATTCGTCACATTTCCTGACATGAATGCCCTCATATCCGTCCTTCAACTGTATACGATTATTCCGAATTGTGCCGCCCCTGAGCTTATCTACTCCATCTCGGTCCATCACTGGGCCGAGGATTATGATGCCGCAGTAATTCAGCCTATCTACCTGGATAATGTTTTCCTCTATCTCCACGTTGAATCCCGGTGACGGGAAGCCCCAGGCGCTCTGGGCCAGGATGCCGGCTCCAGCCTCGGGGCTCGAGAAGGGATAGGATCCATACACATCAGATATGACGGTGTTACGTTTTATCCGCACGTCTGCTGATGGAAGGCAACCAGTTGTTGCTATTCCCCTCGCGTTGGCGTTTCGAATGATGTTATTCTCGATGCTAACAGCGCCAGATGCTTGATGTATTCCGACGCCGAAGCCCATGTAATACTCGTGGTTGAACAGGTCTGGGCGGTACTCAGGGTTCTCTTCGAGCCCGCCTCGTGTTAAGAATCCGCCAAATGCGCCGCCGCGGGCGAAGTCGAAGTAGTTTCCCTCTATCCTGACTCTACCTCTGAAAACGCTGGGTTCGGAGCCACGAATCCAGACTCCTACTACTACGTCACCGAATGCGCCGTATGTCATCCCTCTACCGTACCCTGTCATGAGGGTGATCCTGTTGTCCTTGACGTTCAGGCTGTCACATCGAACACCCCAGATGCATATGTGGTTGAAATCTGTGAACTGTATATTCTCTATCGTGACTTCTGCGCCTTCGCCATCCACCTTGAAGACAGAATCAAACTCTGTGAAGGGAAACCTCCAGCCTTTCTTGTAAATGGTTGTCGTGGGTATGTCGTCTTCTCGTTCCTCTCCCCTGACCACGACGCTCCTGGATATCTGGACCATCGAAGATCCGAAGTTGAATGTACCTCTGAGTATAACCTCATCGTAGTTATCCACGGCGTCCTGAACCGCCTGGGCGTCAATTTCCGGTCTCTCTCGACCCACAACCACAACCCTTTCTGACGGTTCCAACCTTCTGCTAACTCGTCCACGTCTTACCTGTGTGACGGGAGCAATTGTCCTCTGTTCGGCCTCATCCCAGCAATGCAGAAACAGTTCCCTGCACCATTTGAGAGACGAGTCATCTATCGCGGTGAACCCCTTGAAATCGTACTGGCCATCAGGGGTTGGAAGGGCCAATATACATCGAGTATCGGACACAAACAGGTATGCGTTGACCTCGTCGACCATTCTCTGCTCCACCAACGGGGTGTGCCTTGTTCGGCTCAAGGCCTGAGTTTCCTCGGACGTCATAGCATATAGATCGGGGTTGAGTATACGCTCTGTTGGCTCGATTATCCTGAGTTTGACTCCGCGATCAATTGCTTCGACGATGGTTGAGAGCGAGTTCATGGGGAACTGGTCGACGAGTAGCCAGACGTATTCCCTGGATTCTTTCAGGAGATTCTCGGT
>SMTZ1_10005764_pt1 | contig 12465 bp, 5 predicted proteins | sample DeeMarSWOR136_30_FD_25667 | JGI IMG/M metagenome (IMG submission 25667) | reverse complement strand
ACGAAAAATGGCAGAGAAATAAAGAAGCTTTATCTTGACAGCACGGCTGTAGATTTTGATCTAAACACGCAATCTGAACCGCAAAGACTTATAGTTGATCCTGATTATGAAATTCTAAAGATTCAAAGAATGCCTCCACGCCTTGTGTGGTTTTGGGATGTTTATCCAAAGTATATCTTAATTTTCGGGACTTTAACTGAGGCTGAGTCGAACAAAACTGCTGCTGAGCGCTTCAATGAAGAATATCTTGGATTAAACAACGAGATAATCAAGGCAGATACTGATGTGAGTCAGAACGACCTGATAAGTAAATGCGTTTTTCTCTTTGGCCGACCCGAGACCAATATGATAAGTCAACAGTTTAAAAACTTATTCCCTATAAAGATCGATGAGGACAAATTCACCTGGCAAGGAATAACTTATGATCAGCCAGTCCAGGGAGTTGCCCAAATTATCGAAAATCCCCTTGATCCCGAAAGTGATATTGTACTATATACCGGCCTCAGCGGCGATGCAACACAGAAGTTCTGCGATTTATATTTGTATGATGCAGATGCTTCTTATGTCATTTTTGACAGTGATAAGCAATTAGTTACAGGCGATTGGGAAGATACTGATGTTGACCTCGTATGGAAATTAGAAAAATAAGTAAATAAATAATCATAAAAACAAGAACTCAACATTTTAAAAGAAAAAGAATTTTATTAAAATATGTAGTTCCACTGGGTATTTTAATAACATTCTTTACTTTTCATCCTATAAATTCCTTTTCACAGGAAGGCAATCTTAGTGTTGACTCCAGTCCTGACAAATTAATATCATCCGGAATAATTTACGAAAATCCCCGGGTGTATAATGTTGAAATATCTTTTGAAATAAATCCGGATCCATCAACAATAGACAGAGAGAAGGACCTGAAGGTCTGGATCCCCATCCCACGTGAATGGGAATCACAAAAGAATGTTCAGATTATATCCATCCAGCCGGAACCTCATTCACAATTCACTGATCCTGAATACGGGAACAAAATCTTTTTCTGGGATTTTGGAAAATATCCTGAAAAGCCATCCTACCGTGTTGACATTAAAGCCCGTCTGATATCTTATTGGGTTCGTACGGCAATAGATCCATCAAGCATAAAGCCATATGACAAAACTAGTATGGAATATCAATTATATACAAAGTCAGGTTTTACAATAAATATTACTCCAAAAGTGAAGGAGCTGGCCAGAGAAGCAATTGGGAATGAGACTAATCCATACAGCAAGGCTCAAAAAATATTAACATTTGTACATAGAAAGATACGGTATTATCAGGGTATGAACAGAGATCTTGATTATATGTTTTCCAATTCCAAAATTGATGAAAGGAGCGGAGAAGAATATTTTACAGGTGATTGTACCCATTACAGCGCCCTGTTTACAGCTATGTGCCGATCGGAAGGGATTCCGGCAAGATGCGTTTACGGGAGAATAGGATGGTCTCCTTTTTTAAATGAAGAAAACTCAAAAATGTATTCAAACCTGGATACCGTATCAACTGATGAGGGATTTGCAGGTGCACAAACCCATGGACTGGGTCCTCATATGTGGGCTGAATTTTATCTTCAGGATATTGGCTGGATCCCTGCCGATCCCAATTCAGGGCTGTTTGGACGACTGCATCACTATAGGGTGATTATGAGCAAAGGACGTGATATCTTTTTAGGTTCGAATGTTCCGCAAGAACATCATAACGGCTATGGTTATCAGTGGGTGCCAATCAACAACGGAAGGGCTGAAGGATTGCTCACTGCTGTTTATAATATAGGAAAAATCACAAAAGCAAGAAGCAATGTTTATCACTCCCTTGATCCATTTCCTGCCGATGCTTTACAGGATTATAAAAACTACTATTTTCCGGTCGATTCAAATGAGACCTTAGCAAAAAAGCGAGGAGGATTACTGAGCCAGTTCGATTATTGCACCAGGAATATCCCAGACAGGGATGCAGAGTTTTCGAAGATCTTTGATGATCCCTTCTGGATACGTTCCCTTCAATACGACTACGATGCCTTCGTCTGTCATATGCTTAGTAAAATAATGGGAGTTGAGAAGTTTAACCGGCTCTTAAATGAGTATGAAAAGTTAATAGCGAATTCAACCATACCTATCCAAACCAACCGCTTTATCCAAATGTCCGAAAATATTTATGGTGAATCTCTTGATTGGTTTTTTAACCAGTGGAAAAAATCAAAAGGATTGCCTTGTTTAAAGGTTGATGAGCTTACGCTTGAGAAGGACAATAATGGCTGGAAAATAAAGGGTCAACTGGTTCAGTCAGGCAGGTCCTTTTTTGTGTTACCGGTTGAATTTTCACTTGAGACTGAAAAGGGTCAGGAGCTGTTTACGATATGGCAGAGAGAAAGGATAACGGATTTTGAATATAAAACGATGAACAAGCCTTTAGTATTAAAGGCAGATCCGGATCATGATATTTTAAAACTTCAAAGGATGCCATTACAACTCTCACGCATCTGGGACAGCTATCCTGATATAATCCTCATCTATGGAACAATTTCAGAATCAGATGCTAACAAAACAGCAGCTGAACGATTCAATGATGACTATCTTGGTTTGAGTCCTGAAATAATTAAGCCGGACACTTCAGTAACCGAAAATGATCTGAATACGGAGTGTGTTATACTTTTTGGCCGGCCGGAAACCAATAAAATCAGTAAACGATTTGAGAATATATTTCCCCTAAGGTTTAATAAGGATAATTTTACCTGCAATGGGATAACTTATTCCGATACTTCTCAGGGTCTGGCACAGATTACTGAACATCCCCTGAAGCCTAAAGGACAATTCATTCAATACGCCGGTCTGAGTGCAACGGCAATGCTTCAATTTGGAGATCTTTACCTGTATGACGCTCCAAGCTCTTTCGTAATCTACGATGCCGATAAACAAATAAGCTCCGGCGACTGGGAAGATACTGATCCTGATCTGGTATGGGAATTTTAAATCAAAAAACATAACCATGAAAGCAATTATTAACAATATGATGACCAGGGATTGTTATTCCAGGTTTGCTGTCGGACTGGTTATTTGTGTTACGGTTTTAACTCTCCACCATGAAAACTCCTTTTCACAGGGAACCAATATTTCTGCGGATACCGGATTATACAGGCACACTGAAATTGCATTTACTGCGGAGCGAAATGGGAACTTTGACATCTATGTGATGAATATTGATGGCAGTGACCTTAAAAGACTGACCTGCAATAAAGACTGGGATGAAAAGCCTCGCTGGTCGCCTGACGGCAGGAAAATAGCCTTTATGTCAGTGGTAAGTGATACAATTGCTGATCGGCACTGGGAGGTCTATGTTATGAACAGCGATGGCAGTGACCAGAGAAGGCTGACGTTCGATCGTCGTGTCAATGCAAATCCGTGGTGGTCACCTGATGGAGAAAAGATAGTGTTCAACTCAGAAGGAGACGACGGGATATCTGCAATTTATATAATGAGTGCTGATGGGTCTCAGCAAAAAAGATTGACTGGTCCTGGCGGGAGACCTTCCTGGTCGGGGAATGGGAAACAGATAGCTTTTATCTCTTTTACGGGTGAAACATCCGACATTTCAGTCATTAACACAGATGGAACAGGTGAAAAAAATCTGACAAATAGTGCTGCTCCCGATGGTACCCCGTCATTTTCTCCTGATGGCAGTAAGATAGCTTTTCTTTCAGTAGTTGATGACCATTATGAAATCTTTGTAATGAACTCTGACGGACGTGAATTAAAGAGGCTGACTTACGATTCTGTTGCAAGTTCATCTCCATCCTGGTCACCTGATGGAGAAAAAATAATCTTTCAAAGAGGAATGGAAGATGATACTGAGATTTATATTATGAATGCGGATGGGGGTGAACAAAAAAGACTGACGAATAATAATAGCTATGATGGACTTCCTGCCTGGTCACCATTCCTGAATTCTGGAAGCAAGAATCTTTCGACATCAAAAATCATCTACCGCAACCCCCGTGTTTACAATGTTGATTATAAATTCGAACTGTGCCCGGATAAGGATTGTATCGACCCATCCAAAGATCTTAAATTGTGGATCCCGATTCCGCGGGAATGGGATTCCCAGAAGGCAGTGAAAATTGTTTCCGTTCAGCCGCCAGCCCATGCTGAATACGAAGATCCTGAGCATGGAAATCGTATGTTGTTCTGGGATTTTGGCAATGAATCTGAAAAGCCTTCCTACAGGGTGGATATCAAATTCCGCCTGGAAAGTTTTGAGATCCATGCGGAGGTTGATCCTGAAAATATAGAACCTTACGACAAGACAAGTAATGAGTATGCTCTTTACACGCGAAGCACCCATACCGTCAGCATTACTCCGAAGATAAGAGAAATGGCCCAGGAAGCAATTGCAGATGAAAAAAATCCATACCGTCAAGCAGAGCGGATAGGTGAGTTCGTGAATGAGAAAGTACACTATAAGATTCTCGATTTCGAGAGAGGTAGAGGAATTAAGTGCTTGTTGGATTTTCCCGTCGTAGATGAAGAGACAGGGGAAGAGTATTACGAGGGTTGCTGTTCTCAATATAGTGTGCTATTCATCGCCATGTGTCGCGCAGTGGGAATACCAGCAAGGTCGGTCTTTGGATTCATCGGCTGGCGACCGTGGATCAAGGAAGAAAATTTGAAACCTATCTATGGATTCGAGACAAAATTATCACCAGATGGATCAGCTGGTGCCCAACACTATGGAGCACAAATCCCTCATATGTGGGCCGAATTCTATGTTCCGAACTACGGCTGGATTCCAGTAGATGCAACATTTGGGATTTTCGGTAATTTAGAGAATACAAGAGTGATTTTGAGCAAAGGTCGTGATGTGAAAATAGGCCCATCTGCTCCACAAAAACAGAGCGAAGGTTATGGTTCTCAATGGGTGGCGCTTCATAATGGTAGAGCGGATTACCATTTTTCGGGAGTATGGAATATCAACAAAATTAGCACGGCGAAGGTTACAATTCTAAACCATTCAGACCCATTTCCTGCTGAAGGATTTACCAGCTATGGTGAAAATACTTTCCCGGAAGAGAATGTAGAAAAAAATCTCAGACATTGGCGTAGAGGAGTTTTAAGTTGGCATTCAATACCAAGGGGTTCAAATCCAGACAGCTTGAATTTTGAGCAATTCTATGATGATTATCCACATGCCAAGATGGAAAGGGAAGCGTTCGTATGCCATATGCTGCACAAACAATTGGGTGATGAAAGGTTCTTTAAGCTTATCGATACCTATGTGGATCTACGACAGAAATCCAGTCAACCGATATTAATAACTCATTTCCAAAAACTTGCTGAGGATGTTTATGGGGAACCACTGGATTGGTTTTTCAACCAATGGGTAGATAGGACAGAACAACCGAAACTTAAATTAGAAAAAGTCACTGTAAAAAAAGAAAAAAAGGGCTGGCAGATCCATGGGCGACTCCAGCAATCGGGTGAAACTACCTTTATTCTGCCGGTTGAACTAGCTATAGATACCAGGAATGGTAGAGTCTTAGAGAAACTTAATATTGACAGCAAGGCTGTAGATTTCGATCTCCGTACACATTATAAACCTCAAAAACTCATAATTGATCCTGATTACGAAATCCTCATGATTCAAAGGATGCCTCCACCCCTTATGTGGTTCTGGGAGGTTTATCCTGAGTTGATTGTAATTTATGGGACTTTGGGTGAAGCAAAAGCAAATAAGTCTGCTGCTGAGCGTTTTAACGATGATTATCTAGGGTTGGGCAAAGAGATAATCAAAGCGGATACAAATGTGAGTGAAGATGAGCTGAGAAGTAAATGTGTATTTCTTTTTGGACGACCGAAGACTAATAAGATAAGTCAACAGTTTAAGGACGTTTTTATTATAAAGATCGAAGAGGATAAGTTCAACTGGCAAGGAATAACTTATGATCAATCAACCCAGGGAGTAGCCCAAATCGTTGAGAACCCTCTTGATCCCGAATCTGTGATTATACAATATTCCGGCCTCAGCGGCGATGCATTACAGAAGTTTTGCGATTTATATTTGTATGATGCAGATGCTTCTTATGTCATATTTGACGGTGATAAGCAGTTGTTTTCAGAATATTGGGAAGTAGACGAAATCGACAGCGACCTGCTGTGGACCTTCGATTGACATGCAGTAGATCAGCAAACCTGAAACATATTGCAGATTCACTGTTAAATTAAATTGTTCCAACTCGAGGAACAATGCTTCTGATACTTTACTCGGGGATTACTCTCTAAAGAACACAAAAAATGTTGGAGATATTGGCTGAAATAATTTTGTGATCTTTTGCAAGGGAAGTAAAAGTGGTATCAGATAAAATATTGTTATTCAAAGTATTTTGTCGTAAATTTTACCATGCTTCATGATCAATGAAGAAAGAACTCCTAATAGCTCTTGGAAGGCATAAAAGGTTGATCGCCATATTCCTTCTAACCATTTTTCTTCCTTCGGTTCTGCTTAGTATTTTCGGGATTCTCGCACTACGTAATGAAAAATTCAGGCTTGAGAAACAATTTGAAGAAGAGCAATTGAGAATTGCAGAGCATTTCAAGTCGCAAGTTGGTTCGAATATTCGTGATGCTGAAAATGTCCTTCAATTACTAAGACAGAATCCGATATTAGTTAACAAAGAGTATGAGGAAATAGAACCATTACTTGATGATCAAGTAGCTGAAAATCGATTGTTGGGCCAGTTTTTTATTGTTTACAACGATACCAAGCCATGGTTTCTTCATTTCCGGGCCGATACGGATAATCCACCTATTGAATCAACACTGGGGTTTAATGCCGCTCATCAGGATAAATTAAAAAGGGCTGAAAGATATGAATTCATGCAGAACAATTACCCAATGGCTATTCCCATTTATGAGGAGCTACTGGTTGGTTTAAGGGATCGAAACTTACAGGGACAAATATTGAATCATATAGCCCGGAATCTGGTAAAAAGTGGAAAATATCAGGAGGCTGGTGAAATCTATTCCAGCATAATTAACGACTTTCAAAAAAGTAAAACTTCCAGAGGTATCCCATTGGTCATTACCTCACGGCTTCAATTAGTAGATTGTTATCTGAAATCAGGTGAAGGTGAAAATGCTTTAAAAGAATCATTAAATGCTATTGAGGAGATCCTTCTGAATTGGCGTGATTTAACTGAAAATCAGCTTAAAACCTACACTTCAATGGCAATTGAAGCATTCACCAATATTTTGGATAAAAAACCAGATGCTCTTCCTGCAAAAGAGAATTATGTAAAAGAGTTTGAGCATTTAAAAGCTGATTACCAGGTTAAAATTGAACAATGGAAGATTATTAATGATCTGAAAAATGAGTGTATTCCCGAGCTTCAGCGAGAGTTTATGCAAACCAACACTTATTCACAAAACACCTTTCGGTATTCGAAAACAATTGGGGATGAGAACTTTCTTATCCTTGCATCGTTGATCCCGGATAATAATAAAACGGGTGCACAGGGAATTTTAGGAGTTAAAATTAACAGCGTTTTTTTTGAAAATGATCTTATAACGAAAATCATTGAAGAGGTTCGGTTGAATGAAAATGCAAATTTTGTTATAACTGACCTTAAAGGACGTGTGATATTCGGTGAAAAAACGCCATCCGACGAATTATCAGGGATCACTTTATTCTTCAATGATAATTTTCCTCCCTGGAGAATTGAAATTACAAACAATCAATTTGAGAAAATATTGCTTAAGGGTATCTATAAGAGTTTCTATTTCTGGACAATTCTCACTATAATCATTATTCTGATTTTTGGCGTATTTCTTATCATGAGGACCATATTTCATGAAATGGATGTGCTTAAACTAAAATCGGAACTTGTCTCCTCTGTATCTCATGAATTTAAAACTCCGATTACATCAATCAAAGCTTTGACGGAAAGGTTGCTCGATCAAAAAGTCAACGATCCGGCCCGGATGAAAGAATACTATTCGGAGATCCTCTGGGATGCTGATAATCTGAGTCGGCTGGTTGGCAATTTTCTGGATTCCACAATGATTGAAGAAGGGAAAAAACAATATGATTTTGAGGAAACGGATATAAAGCAATGGATTACCCAAACAATAACAAATTTTAGAAATAAGTACCCTCAAAAAGGGATTAATTTTAATTCCCGCTTTTCTGCTGACATTCCTCCAATAGCAATTGACAAAAACGCCATGGAGCAGGCTATCAACAACCTGCTGGATAACGCAATTAAATTTACATCGGGGAAGATTGTGGTGGAGATAATTGTTGAAAAAGATGAAAATAACCTTTTCCTGAAAGTCAGTGATAATGGCATAGGTATTCATAAAGAGGACCTAGATAAAATATTTGAAAAATTTTATCGGGGAAGAAATGCCCCCCGACATACTTCAACAGGAACAGGACTGGGATTGACCCTTGTCAGGCAGATTATTGAAGCCCACAGGGGAGAAATATCCGTGGATAGCAAAGTAGGCAGCGGGAGTACTTTCACTATAATCTTACCATTAAGAAACAACATCGAAACCTAATATGATGAGCAGGAAAATTCTTATTGTTGAGGATAATCGGGGGATTCAAATGAGTCTTAGGGATGAATTTGAATCCATTGGATATCAGGTATTTATTGCAGAAGATGGCGAAGAAGGCCTGACAATAACTGAAAAAGAAAAACCGGATCTGATTATCCTGGATATCATGCTCCCCGTAATGGATGGTTATGAAGTTTGCAAAAAATTGAGAATGGAGGGAAATCATACCCCGATCATTATGCTGACAGTAAAAAACAAAGAGATTGACAAAGTTCTGGGATTGGAGTTAGGCGCCGATGATTACGTGACAAAACCATTCTGCGTCCGTGAATTATCAGCCCGTGTCAAAACAATTTTCCGCAGGCTCGGGGAATACTCCACTGAATTACATACTTACTGTTTGGGTGAAACAGAGTTGGACTTTAAAAAGTATGAAGCAACAAGAAAAGGGGGAAAAATTGATTTTACACCACTTGAATTCCAGGTGTTGCATCTTTTCGTGAAACATAAAGGCCAGGTAATCACCAGAGATGAAATACTGGAGAAGGTATGGGGAGAACACAACACGGTTATTTCATTACGGACCATTGACAGCCATATTGCCAATATCCGTAAAAAACTGGAAGATGACCCTGCAAATCCAAAGTATCTCATAAACATCAGGGGTGTTGGATACAAATTAATAGATCAGTAAATTCAGTATATGCATTGTATTCCAACATATCTCCACATTTCTAAAACACTTTCCGGGGCAATAAGCAGTAATTTTGAATAAAAGGCGATAAAAGTCCGGCACTGGAAAATAAACTTTAAAGGAGGTTGTCATGGAAAATAAGTATAAATCATTATCCCTTTTTCTTTTACTGGTAGTTTGCCTGTTCTTTTCAACGAATACTGCAAACTCTCAGGAATCATCAGGACAACTATTTGAAAAAGCCCTTTACACTGAGGAAGTAAAGGGAGAATTACAAAATGCCATAGATTTATATCAGCAGATATTAACAACCTATCCCGAAGACAGGCAGATTACAGCCAAGTCATTATTTCAAATGGGGATATGCTATGAAAAGCTGGGAAGCCAGGAGGCGAAGAAAGCTTACCAGCGCATCATCCAGGAATTTACTGACCAAAAAGAGGTTGTAACGGAAGCTCGTACGCGACTTGCAGCACTTGAGAAACCTACAGGTCCTGAAGTGGCAAAAGGTCTGGTTGTCAGACAGGTATGGGCAGGTCCCGGTGTTGATGCCCTTGGAACACCTTCCCCTGACGGCAGGTATCTCTCCTATACAGATTGGGAAACCGGTGATCTCGCCATTCGTGAACTCGCCACCGGGAAGACACGTCGCCTCACGGGTAAGGGAACACAGGAACAGCCCTCAGTATTTGCACTCAATTCCGTCATATCTCCCGACAACAAGCATGTGGCGTATTCCTGGACCAATGAGTACGGGACCTACGATCTGTATGTTATTGGGATCGATGGTTCTGGAAATAGGATTCTTTACAGCAGTGAAGATAAAGATGAAGTTTACCCAGCCTCATGGTCTCCGGACAGCAAGCAGATTGCAGCCAGAAGATACAGCGCAAGTGGAGGTGAAAAGTTTGAGATCATATCTATTGCGGTTGCCGATGGATCTGTTCAGGTCATAAAAACTTTTGAAGAAATTTTCTGGCCTTATTTCTGTTATTCTCCGGATGACAGGTTCATAGCCTATGACTTTCCGGTTGAGGAAAACTCAGGGAATCATGATATCAGTCTAATCTCTATCGATGGAAGTGGTGAAACATCTCTTATAAAACATCCAGCAAATGATAGGTTACTTGGTTGGGCACCAGGCAGAAATGAGATTTTGTTTTTAAGTGACCGCTTTGGAACCTTTGATGCCTGGATTATTGAGGTAGATAATGGCAAGCCTCTGGGGGCACCAAAACGAATCAGGCCTAATCTCGGGCAAGTCTCACCGATGGCATTTACGAAGAACGGTTCGTATTATTTCAATATTTATACCAGGAAGTATACTACTCAAATTGCTCCATTTGACCTGAAAACGGGAAATGTCCAGGAGCAGTTAAGCAAAACCCTTTTAGGATCTAATTTTGCTGCGGGATGGTCGCCAGATGGTGAATACTTAACTTATGTTGTGGAACAAACTGAGGTTGCAGGCCCTGGTTGGTATCATAGACCACTACATGTTCTGAATTTAGGAACTGGTGAGGAACAAGAACTGACAGTTGATTTTGAAGTCAGAGTACCTCGCTGGTCACCTGACGGAAACTCTATTTTGTTCACAGGATACAACAACAAGAAAAGCAATCAGAAGGATTATAATGGAGGGGTATACAAAATAGACATTCAAAGCGGCCATGTGACTGAACTTTTACAATTTCCTCCTGTTGAAGAGCCATCTCACGATAATTTTTTTCGTGACGTATGGTGGGGCCATTCCATAGCTGATTGGGCTCATGATGGAAATGGTATTCTCTATGTAAACAGAGGCAGAATCATTTTGCGGGAACTGGAATCGGGCCGGGAAAAAGAACTCTATCGAAACAATGATCTGAGAAAGCTCCTTGATCTTTCTCCTGATGGAAAAAGACTGGTTTTCGGAATTGAAAATAGCGACAATGGAACATGGAGTATCCTGATAATGCCCATTTCAGGGGGAGAGCCCAGGGAATTATTGGAGTTACATGGATCAGAAGGGATAGACATCATCAGTTGGACACCTGACGGAGAATATGTACTCTATACGGAAAAATTAAATAAAATCTCTGCTTTATGGCGAATCTCACCCGAAGGGGGAGAGCCCCTAAAAATATGGCAACCTAATAAGATCATTTCCGGCCTGAGCATTCATCCCGAAGGGCAACAAATCGCTTTCTCGACATATGAGCAGGATTTGGAAATCTGGGTAATGGATAATTTCCTGCCTGAAATCAAAGCTATACAATAGATTAGTTTGCGAGGTTAGCAATCCACAAATTCAATTCTCTTCCACTGACTCCTACAGGGAGCTACCTGCCCGATCCAACTGACCCGGGATCATTTTGGCAGACGGGTTCTGAAAGCTCCACTTTTACTCTATAATCATTTGAAAATGTTGTTATAAAAGGCATTTTGTCATAATTTTACTATACATCATGATCCATGAAAAAAGACTTCCTGATAGCACTTGGAAGGCATAAAAGGGTGATCATTATATTCCTGTTAACCATTTTTATTCCTTCGGTTTTGCTGAGTGTGTTAGGGGTCAGGGCCATCCGAAATGAAAGGTTCAGACTGGCGAAACAATCGGAAGAGGAGCAAATAAGTAATTTTGATCTCTTCAGGACCCAGATCCTTTCCCAAGTAAATGAGGTTGAAAATATCCTTCAAAATTTGGCTCAAACCCCATCGCTGATCAACAGGGATTATGAAGCAATAAACATTTTGCTCGAGAGCCGGATAAATGAAAATCCGCTGCTTAAGCAATTTTTTATCGTTTACAGAGATGCCGGGCCTTGGTTCCCTCCCCTTCAGCGAGTTATGGACCATGCCGCTTCCATTTCCAGATTGGCACTCAATGAGGTCCAGCAGGAAAAATTGAAAAAAGCCGAAGTGTATGAATTTTCGCAGAAGAATTACCGATCGGCCGTTTCAATTTACCATGACCTGATGACTGAAGTAAAGAAAAAGGACGACCAGGCCCAGCTGCTGAACCGGATCGCCCGGAACCTTGCAAAAAGCAAAGATTACGATCAAGCAATAAGCGTCTATTCAAGGATTATTAATGATTTTCACGAAAACAAAACCTCTTCCGGGTTACCCCTGGTTGTTACTGCCCGGTTACAATTAGCCGATTGCTATCAAAATTCAGGGGAATATAAAGAGGCGTTG
>SMTZ1_10005763_pt1 | contig 12465 bp, 11 predicted proteins | sample DeeMarSWOR136_30_FD_25667 | JGI IMG/M metagenome (IMG submission 25667) | reverse complement strand
GATCGTGAAAATAAAATATCAGTAATTACTGATAATAATTTATCCAAAGACTCAACAGAGGCAATGACTGATGAAAAGATTGATATAATTTTGAATCAATTTTCAGGGACAGATGAATTTAAGTCATATAAAGAGAAAAAGATGGGGCAGCTCCATACAGATAAGATATTCAATGATTTTGTGAGTAATCCATTTCTGCCAATTATATATCTATTTATCTTCATTGGCTTAACATCTGCCGTTGTCATGGGGGGCGTTTCAGCAGGTATCGAAAGATGGTCAAAAATTTTAATGCCTGTTCTATTTTTATTACTTATTATACTGGCAATTCGGTCTGTTACTCTGGATGGCGCCAGCAAAGGACTTGAATTTTATCTGAAACCAGATTTTAGTAAAATAAAATTGGAGACTTTTGCCCGTGCTTTAGGTCAGGCATTCTTTTCATTGAGCCTAGGTATGGGAACGATGATAACTTATGGCAGCTATATTTCTAAGCGAGATAACCTGGTAACATCTGCCAGCTCAGTAGTTTTTTTTGATACATTAATAGCAATTTTAGCCGGATTGGTCATGTTCCCTGCATTATTTGCAATGGGAATGGATCCCGCTGGCGGCTCTGGATTGGTTTTTGTGGTGTTACCTTCTATTTTTGCTAAAATGCCAGGAGGTATATTTTTCGGAGCAGGAATATTTCTGTTACTCTCGATTGCTGCACTAACGTCAACGATTTCCTTATTAGAAGTTCCTGTTGCTTACCTTGTTGATGATAAAGGTTGGTCTAGAAAAAAAGCTACAATATTAATGGGATTAGCTGCGTTTTTAGTAGGCATTCCTGCCGCTGTTTCATTCGGTGCAAATGACTGGCTTACGAAAATTCCAATATTAAAAGTTGGATTTCTTGATTTTATGAATGCATTTTTCGGTAACTACTCATTGAGCATTGGTTCACTGCTAATTGCAATATTTGTCGGATATAAGTGGGGAGTTAAAGCTGTGCAACGTGAAGTAGAACAAGAGGGCAATATTTTTAAACTAAAATTAATCTGGGCATTTTTAATTCGATTTATTTGTCCCATCGCGGTTGTAATTATTTTAGGCTATATTATTGTAACACAAAAATATTTTTAAAGAGGATAAAATGACTCGTGATCAGGCATATCAACTGGCAAAATCAAAATTTTCCAATAAAAATCTATTTAAGCATGTGCTGGCAGTCGAAGCGGTAATGCGAGGATTGGCTGCAAATTTTGAACAAGATCAAGAAAAATGGGGATTGGCTGGATTATTGCATGATCTTGATTATGAACAAACCATGAACGATCCGGATCGACATACATTGATTACGGAACAGATGCTTAAGGAGTACAATCTTGATCCTGAAATTATAGAAGCTATTAAATGCCATAATGACAAAGCTCCCCGGACAAAATTAATTGGCAAGGCGATTTATGCGTCCGATCCAGTCACAGGTTTGATTGTGGCAGCAGCTTTAATGCACCCTGATAAAAAATTGAAATCCATTGATGTCCATTTCATCATGAGGCGTTTTAAGGAAAAAAAATTTGCAGCAGGGGCGAATCGGGAGCAAATTAAAACGTGTGAGGATTTTGGTCTTTCACTAGAAGATTTTTTAGAAATTGCTTTGAAATCCATGCAAGGAATTGACAGTGAATTAGGTTTATAATGAGAGAAAAACAACAAGTAGAAGTCACTTATGATCTTGCTAAAGACATTCTTTATATCCAAACTTTACTGCCCGGTCCCGCTAAATTCGAAGCATTTGCACTGGCAAATAATCTTTAAGCTTTAATTTATGAATGATATATGAAGATTAAAGTGAATATAATATTATTGTTTTTAATGATCCCTGTTTCAACATGCATTGGTCAAATCAAAACAGAAAAATTAACGAAATTTGAAATAGATACAATTCAAAATTCAAATTCTGGAATTCAAATTAAACAATTCAAATTAACCCTTTCAGATTCGTGGTTTGGTAAAGATAAAGCTCATCATTTTTTAACAAGTGCATTTTTAAGCGGTATTGGATACTACTTTTTACATGAAGAACACAATTTCCCGAACCGAATATCTCAACAAGGGGGATTTTGTTTTTCTGTTTCGTTGGGATTAATGAAGGAAATCCGAGATGGATTAAAGCCAAAAAATGCTTTTAGTGTTAAGGATTTGGTTGCGGATCTTTTGGGGACAACTGTCGGAATTTTATTAGTTTCGGATTTATGAATTCGATTAGACTATACAGGCTTCTATGGATTTGCATGATTTAATAAATGATAAACCAAAGGAAGAATGTGCCGTGGTTGGGGTATATGGTCACCCGAAAGCTGCATATTTTACTTATTTAGGACTCTACGCGCTGCAACACAGGGGACAGGAAAGCTCTGGCATCGTTTCCAATGAGCAGGGGAAATTTTATAAACATGTTGATATTGGGCTGGTTGCTGATGTATTTTCGGATATTCATAATCTTGAGAAACTAAAAGGTGAATTTGCCATTGGTCATAACCGGTATTCAACCACAGGCTCAACGCAACCCATCAATGCGCAACCGCTGGTTGTAAGTTCCAAGCATGGTCCGATGGCGATTTCTCATAATGGCAATTTTGTGAATTCTCAGGAGCTTCGTGAACAACTGGAGAATGAAGGTGCTATTTTTCAGACAACCACAGATACTGAAATCGTACTACATCTGGTCGCGCGTTCCAAAAAACAGACGATGGTTGAAAAGGTCAGGGATTCTTTAAAACAGATTCGAGGGGCATATTCCCTTGTGATTTTAACCAGGAATGAATTGATCGCGATAAAAGATCCCCGGGGTTTTCGACCACTTTGTATTGGTAAAAAAGAAAGCGCATACATATTGGCTTCTGAATCCTGTGCGCTTGATATTATGGATGCTGAGCTTATTCGAGAAGTCGAACCCGGTGAAATTGTGGTAGTCGATCAAAATGGCGTGAAATCATATTGGCTGGACGAGAAAAATGAACGAAGGTCCTGCATTTTTGAATTCATCTATTTTTCAAGACCTGATAGCCGTATCTTTGGAGAAAAAGTTGATAAGGCACGTCGAAAATTAGGAAAGACACTGGCGCTGGAAAATCCAGTTGCTGCCGATCGGATAATTTCTGTGCCTGATTCCAGCAACACGGCTGCTTTAGGTTATGCCCAGGAATCTGGTATTAAATTTGAGATTGGGTTAATCCGGAATCATTATATTGGCAGAACGTTTATTCACCCTGTCCCCTCGATGAGAGATTTTAATGTTCGGATAAAATTCAATCCAGTACAGGGTGTTTTGAAAAATAAGCGAGTTATAATAGTCGAAGATTCAATTGTACGAGGTACCACGTTAAAACTTCTGACAAAAATGGTGCGAAATGCCGGGGCAAGCGAAATTCATGTGCGGGTTAGTTCTCCACCGATAAGATTTCCCTGTTATTATGGAATGGATTTTCCTACAAAGGAGGAATTGATCGCTTCGAATATGTCAGTCGAAGAAATAAGAAAATTTATCGACGTGGATTCTTTGTCATATCTTTCGATGGAAGGGCTGCTAAATTCTGTCCCCCATGAAAGAGGAGGGTATTGCACCGCTTGTTTCAGCGGTGATTACCCGATTATCCCCAAAAATAAAATGGAAAAATTTCAATTAGAAAATGGAATTGTGATAGAATAAATTAATAGCGCGTAAAGCTTCGGGCGTGGCGTGTTGAGCGAAAAGAACAGAATAGATTGACGCTCTACGATCAACCATGTATAAATAAAATTTCTATAAGAATCGTAAAGAAAAATTATGTTCATATTGTAGCAAACACATCATGAAATATTTGGATTATATCTTTGTGCTTAGACCGACGCTGTTTTTTCCAGTGTGGACCGTCTTCCTGGCTGGTTATCATGCGAACATAATCTTCGAACCTAACAATAACCTGTCAGGTTCATCAGCAACTGCAGCAAATAATCCAATATTGGTTGCCGCATTATTAACGCTTTTAATGGGAGCTGTTTTCATTTTTAATCAAATTGCAGATATTCAATCGGATCGGGAAAATCATAAGTTGTTTTTTATTGCTGATGGAATTATTAAACAAACAATTGCGACAGTTGAGGGGATGGTATTGACGATTTTTTCTATTGGATTTGCTCTCTTGCTGGATTATAAATTGGGATTAATTTTTTTTGTTATATTTATTTTTACCGGAATAATTTATAATTTCAAACCATTTGGATGGAAGGATAAGCCTATTTTGGGGGTAATTGTCAATTTTTGTGGCGGCTGGTCAGTCGCAGCATGTGGCTGGATTGCTGCCGGAACAACTAGCTGGCTATTCGTTATTTACGCGATTCCTTACGCAGTGGGGCTGGTTGCCGTTTATTTATTAACAACGCTTCCAGATGTTAATGGTGATAAAGCATCAGGAAAAATCACATTCGGTGTGAAATATGGACAGTTGTTAACAACCTATTGGGCAGCAGGTTTTGAATTTGCAACTGTTATTATGTCTTATATGTTAAAAGATTACATGTTGTTGTTACCAGCAATGGTTGCATTTCCGCTATTCCTAATTGCCGCGGTGAGCCAGGGGATGGAAGATATATTTAGAGCGATTAAATTTACTGTTTTGTTCGCATCTGTGGCTGTTTGTTTAAAGTATCCACTTTATTTTTTGGTCATTTTGGTGGTTTTTTATTTTTCAAAGTGGTACTATAAGAAAAGATTTAACCTGGAATATCCCAAATTTGCCGCGTAGGATGTTTTATTTGGCGCTTTCGAAACTAACTTTGAATAGAGGTATTAAAAACCACTAATTTTGAACAACAAATAATTTTTATTTCATTACGGTTGAAGGATATTGAGATGATCATCATTAAAAATGACTTATGCGACTTCTGCGGTGCCTGCGTATCTGTTTGTCCGGTCGATGTGATTGAACTATTTGAATCACGATTATTGATTGATCACGAGAAATGTACGGAATGTATAAATTGTGTGAAGGTTTGTCCTTTCAAAGTGCTGGAGTTTCACAAATGAATAAATTTTACGATATTGTCGTTGTTGGCGGTGGGCCTGCCGGTTCGACTGCTGCCCGGGTAGCGGCACAACGGGGGGCAAAAGTGTTGCTGCTGGAAAAGGATCGGGAAATTGGGGTTCCAGTTCGGTGTGGCGAAGCGGTTGGTGAAAAAGGATTACGTCGAGTTTTGGAGCCGAAGCCCGAATGGATTGCTAACAAAATCGAGGCGGTTCGATTAGTCGCGCCGGATGGAACGATTGTCAAAGTTTACCATGAAGACATTGGTTTTGTTCTGGATAGAAAACGCTTTGATTATGATCTGGCAATGATGGCTGCCCAGCAGGGAGTCAGGGTAGTAACCAAGGCGTATGTTTACGGATTACTAACTGAAAATGGGACTGTTACAGGGATTAAAGTCTTTCATCTGGGAAATCACTTCCAGGTCAAAGCGAAAGTTGTGATTGGCGCAGATGGCGTGGAATCGCGTGTCGGCAGGTGGTCTGGATTAAAGACAAATGTCAAATTAAAAGATATGGAAACGTGTGTCCAGATGACAGTTTCAAATATAAAACTGGAAAAAAGCTATTGTGATTTTTATTTTTCGAATCAATTAGCTCCTGGTGGGTATTTATGGGTTTTCCCTAAAAATGAGCACCTGGCAAATATTGGTATGGGTATCTCGGGTGAGTATGCTGCTCATAAAGCACCGTTAGAATATTTGCAAGAATTTATCGAGAAAAAATTCCCTGAAGCCGCTGTTTTGACGACGGTAGCTGGGGGTGTACCCTGTGCACCATTTATGGACAAGGTAGTTACCAACGGACTGATGTTAATTGGTGACGCGGCGCATCAAGCCAATCCAGTTACTGGCGGTGGAATTATTCAGAGTATCATTGCCAGTGAAATCGCTGGAAAGGTAGCGGCAGCAGCAGTTAAAGAAAATGATCCCAGCGAGAACAGGCTTTCAGAATATGCAAAACAATGGGATAAAGAAAATGGGGGAAATCATCGTCGCGCATATCGATTAAAGGAAGCGGTGTATAAATTGACGGATGATGAGTTAAATCGAACCGCAGCAGCAATTTCAAAAAAGCCTTCAGAAAAGCAAACTATTGTTAATATATTCAAAACGGCATTAATTCAACATCCCAAATTAATTCCAGATGTAATTAAGATTTTTTTAGCTGGAAACTGAAAGTTAATTGACATTGGTGGAGGTTTCTATGAAGATAAAAGTTTTATTAGCTTTGCTGATCATAATTATTTTGATACTCTGGGTAATACCAGAAGTTGGTTGGTCTCAGCTACCCGCGCGGGTAAAGCGTTCCAATCAGTTGACCAGATCAGCACTCCAATTATTTAAGGAACATAAAATTGATCGGGCAAGAGAACAACTGAATCAGGCGTTGCGATTGAATCAGAAAAATATTTTAGCTCATGAGCTGTTAGCATTAATTTATTATCAGCAACATAATTTTAACGATGCAAAAAAACATGCAAAGCTAGCGCATGAATTTAATAAAAAAGCTCCCAGGGCTCTTTATGTTCTTGGCATGATTAATTTTCAACAGGGTAATCATAAATTGGCAAGATCCCAATTGCATCAGGCAGCGTCATCTCTAAAAGATCCCGAATACCGTCAGCAGGCAAAAAATATGTTGAATAAAATAAGGATGAATAGCAATGACGAAAGACCTGTTAATCTAAGAGAGAAACTTGCATCAAAGGATCAATTTTCCAACGCTCAAATTCAGGAAGACGCATATAAACCTTATATTGCGGTATTTCCCTTTGAAGATGCCAATGCACGAACGAAACAAACAAAATTGGGACAGACTTTGACTGAAATGCTTATAACCGCTTTAATCCAGACGAATAGATTCAATTTAATGGAACGGGTTCAACTAGAAAAAATTTTAGAAGAGCAATCTCTCAGCCAAACTGGTATAATTGATACCGAGACTGCTATTGAAGTTGGGAGGTTATCAGGATTGGAAGGCGTCGTGATGGGCAGTATAAGTCAGTTAAAAACTTCGATTGAAGCTGATGCCCGCCTCATCGAAGTTGAAACGGGCAAGGCTCTAACAGCAGCAAATGCTAAGGTGAACAGTGTCGACGATATTCGCAGTCTGGCGAATAATCTGGCTAAACAACTTTCAGTAAAGGCTTATTTAATTGTGCCTGAGGTTGATAGTACACGCATAAAAGTGCCTGATTCGGAATGACATTAGTAACTTTCATTGCAGATGTAACGACAATATAATAAATTTAATCCGAGATATGCTCAATCAGGTTTAATTTTTTCAGTGTCAAATCGTTGATATACTGATTCCATCGCTTGGAGCGATGGAATCAGTCTGAAATTCTAACCCTTAATCGGTATAATACCTGCGCTAGTAGTCGGTGGTTCGAGATGACAGCAAAAACATAAATTCAGTGGTTTGTATTTACTAATCAGGTTTAACTGAGGTGACGGGATGATTGGAAATTTAAAACAAAAATTGTTTAAAACCCGTGAAGGAATCATTGGAAAAGTTACTGCCAGGATTCTATCACATAAAGAGATCGATGATGACTTATTTGATGAGATTGAAGAGATTTTAATCGGCGGGGACATTGGAGTTGATGTTTCACTCCAATTGATTGAAGAAGTTCGAGAGAAGGTTACAGAATTAGGGATTCGAAAAACAAACAATATTATGAGATTTTTGAAAAGCGCGATGTTGAGGGTTTTTAGTAACGATGGAAAGCCAGGTCAATTAAAGATAAATGAACAGTATTTTGAACCCCAGCAGCACCCTTTTGTGATTATGGTTGTTGGCGTAAATGGCACTGGAAAGACGACTTCGATTGGTAAGTTGGCTGCGCAATTTAAAACAAGTAATAAAAAAGTATTAATTTCAGCAGCGGATACATTTCGCGCTGCCGCTTTCGAGCAGTTAGAAATTTGGGCGAGACGAGCGAATGTGGATATCATTCGAAATCAACCTGGCGCCGATCCTGCTGCTGTTGTTTATGATTCATTGCAGGCTGCGCTCAGTCGTAACCTGGATGTTCTAATTATCGATACCGCCGGCAGGTTACACACAAAATCAAATTTAATGGAAGAATTGAAGAAAATTCGGCGTGTTTTAAGTAAGTTAATGCCAGAAGCACCGCATGAAACATTATTGGTATTGGATGCAACGACAGGACAGAATGGCTTAAATCAAGCAAAACAATTTACGAAAGCAGTTGGTGTTACCGGTATAGTATTAACAAAACTGGATGGAACGGCGAAAGGGGGGATTGTGTTGGCAATCAACAAAGAATTGGGGCTCCCTGTTAAATTTATTGGAGTGGGGGAGAAGATCGACGATTTGCAGCCGTTTGATCACATGGAGTTTGTAGAGGCACTGTTTCAATGAAAATTAGTGTGATAACGTTGGGATGCCCCAAAAATGTTGTTGATTCGGAGTATCTTTCAGCACGGCTGGTTGACAATCAGGTTCAATTTGTAAACAGTGCTGACCAGGCCGATGTAGTGATAATTAATACCTGTGCATTTATTCTTCCTGCGCGCGATGAAGCTATTGAGACGATTTTAGCGGCTGTTCAGTTAAAGAGCCAAGGCAAAATCAAACGAATTTATGTAACAGGATGTTTGCCTCAGCGATATATCGATGAGTTACAGAAAGAAATTCCCGAGGTAGATGGATTCTTTGATGAATACGATTTCACAGAAATCGGAAAAAAGCTGTCACATCAATTAAAATTGAGCAGCCAAAATGATTCGCTTCGCAGGCTAGTTCAAACCCCCAATCATTATGCCTATCTTAAAATTGCTGAAGGGTGTGATAATCAATGCCGGTATTGTACGATTCCTGAAATTAAAGGAGAATATCGTGATCGACCGATGGAAGATTTGTTAAATGAAGCAAATGAATTATCAAATAAGGGTGTAAGGGAACTTATTGTCGTTGCTCAGGATACAACATATTATGGCTGGAAAAGGGGAAGGAAAAAATTATTATGTGAATTGATCGACTCGCTCGCCAAAATCGAGCCAGTAAAATGGATTCGAATTCTTTATGGTCATCCGGCACACGTGAACGATTGTATTTTTCAGTTGTTTAAGGAACAGGAAAAACTATGTCGATATATTGACTTGCCAATCCAACATGTTTCTGATAAGATATTAAAATCAATGGGACGTTCCATTTCAGGGAAAGAAATCAGAAAATTAATTGATAGAATCCGGAAAACTATCCCTGATATTGCTATTCGTACGACGCTGATAGTTGGATATCCAGGTGAGGATTCAGAAGATTTCGAACTGCTTAAGAATTTTGTGACCGATACAGAGTTTGAGCGGTTGGGGGTGTTTAAATATTCTCCAGAAGAAGGAACAGAGGCTGCAAATATGTCGCAGCAGGTCGAGGAAGCAATTAAAGCAGAACGATATGAAGAAATCATGGAAATTCAATCTGAAATTGCACGGGATAAAAATCGTCAATTATTAGGTCATACCATTCCAGTGATTATTGATGATAGAGATGAAAACAATTCGGCATTTATTGGAAGAACACAATGGGATAGCCCATTGATTGATAATATTGTTCATGTGGCAGGAAATTTAAATATTGGTCAAATTTATCCTGTTACAATAGTTCATGCTGATGAATATGATCTAAGGGGACAAGTTTCCCACTAGTTACTAAATTCTGAGTTCCAGAAAAGTGGGCAAAATTGGGGAATAATCATTTTCTGTTTTTTCATAACAAGGAGAGCAGAGAGGACGGAGAGAAATATATTTATTAGTGCCTATTGTCAACAAACTTTAATAGTATAATTTTTTTTATTATTTTCTAAATTCTCTCCGACCTTTTTGAACTCTTTGTGTATATTTTCATTTATGATTAGAAATGAATTATTCCCCCAATAGGGCATGTATTATGGAACTCTAAAATTATACCTTCGGATAGAATCCAAGGTGGGAGGTAGTTATGAAAGAAAAGCAATTTATAATTGTTTTAATACTTCTACTCAGCCTGGCATTTTTTCACTATAATGATGTGGGTGCTCAAGCTGAGATGATCCAATCTCGATTGTATGATTTACCGATATTTCATTATGATCTTGTAAATGTTGCATCGCCAGATTCCACATTAAGTCGTTTACAGGTTTATTTCAAAATTGCTTTTGATGAGTTACAATTTACACTATCAGAGCAACAATATGTAGCAAATTATGAATTCTCGGTTGTGATTTACGACAAAGATGGTAACCAGATTGATGGTAAGATTGAAGACGAAGAAGTCATCGCGGATAATTTTGATTTAACGAATTCTCGCCAGGCTTATAGCACTTCTTACCTGAAGTTTGATCTGGAACCAGGCTTTTATAAGATTTCGATTACATTGACGGACGTGGAAACCAGGAAAAAAAGAACTATCAAAGATGAGTTTGAATTAAGAAATTTCAGCGAAAAAAAATTGCTGGTCAGTGAGTTGGCTTTTGTCAGAAACATTATCGTTGATTCACTTGGTGTGAAGTCATTTCAGCCTGATGTTGCAAGTTGCATTAAAGATTTGACTGAAGAACTTTATGCATATTTTGAAATCTATAGTCAGGTAGAAAAAGATGAGCAGTTTCAAATATCTCACAGCATTAAGGATATAAGAGGAAAAGAAATTATAAAAAATAGTTATAAACGCAGAAAGGACGGTTCCAGAACTCTTGAATTTTTTTCCTTGGCTGGTTCAGATCTATCCCAGGGTAAATATTTATTGGAAGTAAAGGTTAAAAGTGGATTAAGGAGTAGTGAAGTCAAGAAAGCATTTTTTGTTAGATGGGCAAATATGCCTGCAACGATTTCAGACATTAATCTGGCAATCAGGCAATTAAAATATATTGCTGAAAAAAAAGAATTTGATCAATTAAAAAACGCTTCTCCAGAAGAGAAATTGCAACAGTTTGAGAAATTCTGGAAAAATCACGATCCAACCCCAGGAACTGATGTTAATGAATGGATGGATGAATTTTACAGACGCGTCCAATTTACAAATGAAAATTTTACTGTTTTTCGTGATGGTTGGAAAACAGATATGGGCATGATTTATATTATCTTTGGTCCGCCAAGTGATATCGAACGTCATCCATTTGATCTTGGCAACAAACCTCATGAATATTGGTATTATCATGATATCAATAAACAGTTCGTTTTTATGGATCAGTCAGGATTTGGTGAGTATCGGCTTTTAACAACGGGTTGGGAAGCCTGGCGTAGTTCTATAAAAAATAAGTGGTAATTAATTTGAATGGATAGATACGAGTTGATAATTATAATTGCTAAGAAAATTTGGAGTCGAATCTAGTTGTGGTAATTAAACCGATGGCTCTTGCTGGCAATGATACAATTGGAGTCGTTTCACCTGCAAGTTGTCCTCCAGATAAAGAAATTTTTGGACAGGGTGTCTATTATTTGAGAAAATTGGGATATAATGTGGTAGTAAGTGAGCATGTCCTGGATAAACACGGATATCTCGCAGGGGAGGATTCCGATCGGTTGAATGATTTAAATAAAATGTTCCGTGATCGAAAAGTTAATGCAATTATATGTTCCCGTGGTGGATATGGTGCTCCTCGAATTATTGATCAACTTGATTTTGATGCCATTAAACATAATCCTAAAATTTTTATAGGCTATAGTGATATAACCGCGCTTAACTTAGCAATCTGGAAAAAAGCAGGTTTGGTGACTTTTTCCGGGCCAATGGTGGCCGTAGAAATGGGAAGGGGGATCGCAACATTTACGGAAAAAAATTTTTGGAGAATGTTGACATCGGTTGAGCCGGTAGGTTTGCTTTTAAATCCACCTGATGTACCGATACAAGTTTTCAATCATGGCAAAACCGAGGGAACGCTTTTGGGAGGATGTCTCTCTTTGATTAATGTGCTATTGGGAACGCCCTATTGTCCCGATTTTAAAGATGCGATTTTGTTTATTGAAGATATTGATGAAGAACCCTATCGAGTCGATCGTTACCTGGCTCAGTTGAAATTGGCAGGGATTCTTAATCAGGTGGCAGGTATCGTTGTCGGACAATTTATTGATTGCCATCCTAAAGATCCTGAGAAACCGAGCCTGGAGCTTAATGAAATTTTTCAAGATTACTTTGGTCCATTAAATATTCCAATTTTCACCAATTTTGCCTATGGTCACGGTCCAATAAAATATATAATGCCGGTTGGAGTCCATGCGATTTTGGATACCGATCAAGGCGGATTAATTATCACTGAAAGTGCAGTAACATAAAAAATTAATGCATAAGGAAGAACGATGGCTCATCTTCGATTAGCAATACTGGCATCGGGACGAGGTTCTAATTTTGAGGCAATATTAAATAATATCAAGAAAGGAAACTTAGATGCCTCGATTCAAGTCGTTATT
>SMTZ1_10005762_pt1 | contig 12466 bp, 13 predicted proteins | sample DeeMarSWOR136_30_FD_25667 | JGI IMG/M metagenome (IMG submission 25667) | reverse complement strand
TACTTTGACATAATTTTCACCATCCAATGGACCTGATAAAAGTAAGTAACGAACTAATCCTTCTAGGTTCTTGCTTGAGTACAATCGGTCTCTTGAGACTACTATTACTGGGCATATGGGGCTCCTAAACAGCAACGTTAACTCAATCTTTCGTTTCATGCTTTACCTTGTTTTTCCGCGCATAACGATCGAGCTCTGCTGCCCTGAGCTACGTCGATGGGTTGATCCATCGACGTAGCTCAGGATTATTGTTGAGTAAAATCAAAACATTTATGCTGAGCTGTGTCGAAACAACGAAGGGTCCGCTGCTGCGAGTGATTAGATCATATTTTGTATTTGTTCAATGTCAAGGGCCGACCCTTTCCCCCTTTGGACCAGCATATCCCTATTTCCTCAACCTTTCGGCAAGAATGGCTTGAGGATCTCGACCTTTTCAATTTCAGACATCAGGGTTTTCTCTTCATCAGTAGGATTCTGCTTTCCTTTGAGCTCTAAATACCGATTCAATTTCTTGAAGTTGCTGTACTGGCTCAACGTGTCACTCAGGAAGTCGATGGTTGCAATAGCTGAGTTTTGGTTGCCCTTTTGCATCTGCGTTAGCAAAGTCGCAACCTTCTGGCTGATGACGAACTTCGGGCTGAGTTGTTTCACCGGTGCGATATCGAAAACGGAATATGAAACCTCGGAAGGCTCATCGCCGCTGGAGAGAAGCCCGCTCGAATGGAGTCTGAAGCCAGATGGATCCTGTGGCTGTGCGAAGCAAACATACGTTCCTTTTTGCAGTGGCGGTTTGCCTGGCCTAGGGTCGCCTGGATATAGGGCGAACGGGACTTTTACGACGTGCTTGTTCTTTTCCAACGCCGATATCAATTTTTCGATGATACCCACTGCCGCGCTTGCACCGAATGCATAAGGGAGCATTGCTGGGAATACGGCACCCGCCGTTGATGCTAGCACCTGGAATGCCCTTAGGGCGGCCTTCCTTTCACCTGTGTCCGTGTCAACTTCCACCACATTTAGTTCGAGCCAGAGCTTGTCGATTCCGTTGTAGTCATCACTTACGAATACATTTTCGGCTAGCATATGTCGTATCGGATGGCCTTTCGGCACCTCCCCTTCGAAAAAATGGATTCGTTCGACAAGAGGTTGCTCGCCCATCGAGGATTTTGTTAGCACAAGAATGTCGTTTTTACCCCGAAAAATCCCGTCAAGGTCTTCAGCCACGACGGCAGCCACCATCGATACCGTGAACGGCTGGGCAGCAAGTATCCTATCTGATCCCTGGTGCAACTCATATGGTGTTACGAGCTCTTTTGACTTCGGTTGCACGAACCACACTGTGTCTTTCATTGTTATCCTCCTTTCTGTCTGTAATAGAGAAATAGGGGACGTACATAAGATTATAATGATTTCTCGTCAATCAGAGAATAGCCATGCATTGTAGCCAATTGCTTGCCTCTTCTGACTGCCTGGCTGACAGCCGGTTGAGTCAAATTTAATTTGGCAGTTCGCTGTCAACTTATATTTCTATGTACGTCCCCTATTTACTTTATTTCCAGTGTCAACTTCTTTTGGAGATGGAAACTGCAGAACGCAAGTAATTCAACTTAGTCAACAACGTCCCCTAAATCCCTTTGGCCGAAACAACCTCCTTATGCTCGTACCGATGAAGCCAGGAACAAGCATTACCATTGTTACAAGAAGTTGCTGGAAACTTATTGACATACCGTAACTTCAATGATCCTGGGAGCCTTCGCTCGCATCTACCTGCCACTCGCAATAGAGCATCGCGGTCAAATCGTAATGATCTCCTCGTCCTTTGATCCAGTTCCTATCCCCGTCATAGTATTTGTGATTGTATTCTCGTTTCTCGTCATCGGGGAGATCGACAAAATACTGAACAACTATCTCATCGGGGAATTCCTTCATTTTGTGAGTTATTGCCGGCTGGAAGGGATTACCAGGACGATGGGATTTTATCCTTTGCTCCAGTTCGCTTTTAAGGTCTTCTATCGAATTACTCATGGCGCGACTCCATATTAGTTAACCGAGTCTTTACTTTCTTTTCGGAAATGAGAACCTAAGCACCACATCATGGTGTTTTGGATCGAGCTTGCCGTATCGTAACAGCTTCTTTTTGCCCGCGCTGTCATATTTTGAGGCTTCAAAGCATTTCTCTGCATTCTTCAGCATTGCGGGGGCATCAGCAGGTAAATCCTCAAGGAAATAGGGCCAAAAGCTTTGCAGCGTGATTTCCCAGTATCCTTCGCCCATACAGACTATATTGACCAGGCTCCCCTTTTTTGGGTATTCCATGATTCCATCCGTTTTGATCTCCCAAAATCCGAACCTTTCAGCATGGTGAGGATTCTTGTGGTACGTTACCAAATGCTCGTGTGAATGTCCACAAAAGTAGGCTACGACATTATATCTAGGGTTATGAAATAGCTCGGTAACTTTTTTGTAGCTGTCGTCAAAGAAGTTCTTTCCATTCAGGGCATGGTGACCGAATGCCAACACCATCCAATTGCCTTTTGCTGCGTATTCCTCTAAAATACCTCGTAGCCAATTGATCTGTTCAAGGCGTCTGCTTTCATCTGGCGACCCTACGACCTCTTTGTGTCGGTATACAGTGCCTTTGGCAAACCTGAAGTCTTTGGTCGACGTATCAAGTACAACGAACAAGATGCCTGGGTCACCTCCCTTTGGTTCGAGGGCTTCGAAATGATAGTACCCAGGACAGTGTCTGCAGGCCTTGTCTAGTCGTTCCCTTAACTTACCCTCTTCCAGGAATCCACTGCCTTTTCTATCAAACCCATTGTACACGCTTCTTGTTTCACGGGTCGTATCATCGTCCGGGGCGTTATCCGGGGAGAAGTACACCTGCTTATCAACTGCAAACCCTTGGCCGTGGATGTTGATAAAGTTATACCTTGAACCCACTGTCTGAAAACCCATAGTAGGATCTATTACACCCACATCCTTTGACGAAAGATTCCCATATACCTCGTAGTCATGATTACCAAGGGCGTTGTACCATGGGATATTGAGTTTGTTGGTTATATAAATGAATTCATAAAGCTCGCTAACAACCCCCATATGAAGGGCATCCCCAGTATGAATCATAAATGAAGGCCTTTCAGCTGCGGATAGGCGGTTCTGGAGCTGTCTCATGATGCCGATTTGAGTAAGATAGTAGGAGTAATCATAGAAGACCAGATCTGGCTCATGCTCAAAGCCATCTGAAATATAGTCTAGTAAATGGGTCAGTTCTTTCCTGAACATATATACTCTCACGTCGCGAAGTTGAACATCAGAGAGATGGATAAAAGAAAGCTTGACACCGGGTTTTGAGTGCCGGATGTAGGTGATCGAATCGCCCGCATCAAATCTCCCTAACGCTTCTTTTGGAACCAAGATGCCATCCTTCCCCTCTATAGTGGAAGCAAAGGTCTTCATGTCTATGTTCTTCAGATATTCCCAGCCTTCCTTCCACTCCCTGTCAATGAAGTCCTGCAAGTCTCTTCTGATCAGGCGTTTAGAATCGGAATCCTTGCTCTCCTCTATTCTAGGTATGGATCTTCTTTCAAGTACTTCGACCAGCCCTACAACTTTCTTGTCAGTTGTCCTCGCCCTTACGCGGCTAAACTCTTGTCTGTCTATTGGATACTCGAATAGCCTCAATGCGCAGCCAGCAATCACCACAATGAAGATGCAAAGGGCGACAAACACTCGAGCGGAATAACTCCCTCCCTTTCGTTGAACTCTTCGCGATGACATCAAGACCACCTCCTTTGGGATCCCCATCTGGTCAAGTCTGATTCTGTTTCTTTCTTGTATTCGCCAGGAGCTTCGAAAAGGTTCTTTGTAGCACCTCATTGCTTGCAGTGGATGCTGTCCCCCCGACCTCCCTTGGGGGTATAACCCCCTGCTATCTCTAAATATAACGTAGTTGACTAGGTTGAATCGCTATTCGCGCCTATGAGTATTTCAATATACCCAATAACGTCCCCCACGCGCCCTCCATTCCTTTGAAGGATTAGGCCAAAAATAATAGTTGTCCTAATTCAAGCGCTGACCCCTTTCCCTTTTCTGATTCTCACTCCCCTTGGAGCGCGAGTAATTCCAACCCGATACTGCACTCCAATAGGGCATTTTCTAGCATGACCACTGCTTCAGCCGCCTAGGTACGAGGTCGGCTGGAAGCGAAGGTTAGGCCTGCCCAATTCCCTTGAGTATCTCTTGCTTGTCATGCAAGGCTGCTTCATAGTCTGGTTGAATCTCCAAAGCTTTATCGATATACCCCAAGGCCGCCTTGTAGTTTCCACGCAACGCCTCGACGCTGCCACTGCCGTTCCATGCGGCAGCGTCCCGTGGATTTTCGGAGCGCATTGTTCGAAATACTTGTTCAGCCTCCCCCAGAGCCTCCCCGAACTCTGCAGCCCGACTTAGTCGTGACAAAGCCATGGCCTCGTTCTTGAGGCTGTAACCTCGACAGACTTTTAGATAGGGATCAGTTGGAAAGAGAGGCAGGTTGCGATCGAGAAACCTCGACATCTTTTGCGCGCACTCAAGCGCTCCGGCCGGATCGTTCTTTTGCTCAAGTAGCTCAAAGTAACGAAGTTGCATCTGGTACGCTTCCTGCTGTACGGCATTCAACGATACTGCTGCGCGTGTTGGTTGTATCAGCTCCCGAAGTTCTTCGATAAGCTCCTCAACATCAGAGTTCCATCGCTCGTCGCGAAGCTCAACGGCCTGGCGCTCCGTAAGCGCTGCAATAGAATCCGGAAGCTCTTCTTTGGACGGCATATCGGTACCGCCTACGAGTATAGGTATTACGGTACAGCGTGCTTTCAGCGCCTCGCTGACCTCAACACGTAACACATCTTCATCATTGGCGATGCGCCGTCGCCCTTGATCATCTTTGAGTCCGAGCCAACTCGGGCCTATAAGAACGAGAAAAACATCGCAGCGAAGAATTTCCTGCAGAATCGCATTCATCCACTTTTCGCCCGGTCTTAGGCTTTCCACGTCTTCGAATATGAGATCCTTGCCATAGCGCATGCTGAGATGTTCGAACAGCTTCTTTGCCCAAGAGGCACTGTCCGCACGACGATAATTAATGAATACCGACGCCATAATTTGCCCTCCTCCCGATAATTTCCTAGCTATACGGGATGGTTTTTGCCGCCTAAAGCCTTGCATAAGGGGCGCGACATTAGGAGCGTCTCCAGTGATTTGCTCGCAACAACGGTAAAACGTTAGGCTAAGGCCAATGGAGCAACTTTAATTGCAAATTTAAGTATGCTTTCCAGCACTTCTATAGTCTCCTGTGCATTCCGAATTTTATCATTCATCTCTTTCGCTGCGTCTCTAATTTCTTTAAGTGTCGGCCCTTTTACTGGTGGGTTATCCAGTTTGGCGGCCAAGATCGTCAAAGACAAACCTCCACCAACCTTATCTTTGACCGCATCTGCCCCACCGTGAACGCTTAACATGATCGAAAGGTCATCAATCAATTCCGCCTGCATGGAAACTGTAGACAACAAAGCCATGATCTTTTTTTTCTTTTGGTCAGTGAGACCATCCACAAGATCTTCGTATTCAGTCATTTGATCCTCCTTTTTCCCTTAAGATACGATATATTATAGCATTACAATAGTAACGCAAAGGCTCTCACTCTTTTCCTACCTTACGTAGCAAATCTCGGGCCGCATTGGCTCGGCTCTCGTCATTTGTTCGATTCAATACTACGGTTGCAATTGTTTCAATTACAGTCTGGTTCTCCGTGATTCCCTTAAGGACGTTGGGTGCAGATGCACCTGCTCGGGCTGCGGAGTCTAGTTGCTCGGCTGCCTCGACATAGTTAGCCGATTGCTCTAGTATCGTCCCGCGCAAGAATTGATACGCTTCTAGGACATCATTTCTAGCCCTATTACTGTCACGAATTATTTTAAACTGCGATATTGTTGACATGGCTCTCCAAAACCTATCTTCGTCATTCAATCCCGTATGGCGGTATATCTGATCTACCTCTACTACTATCGCTGCCGCCATATTAGCGGTTATCCCTTCATCAAATGCGACTGCCGCAATGAGTGGATTATTTCCCCTCGACTTTTGAATAAATGATTCTCTAGTCTCTACAGGCTTGGCATTCGCTAAGTCACGCAAATCCTTGGCTTCTTGCTCAATTTGTGCCGCGTCACCATCCCCGGATGGGGTGATGTAATTCCCTCTCTTCTTTACCAAAGCCAAGACGATTTTCTTATTGGCATCAACCCATAATGAATTGACAGCATATCTTATAGACACGTCGCTGATTGAAAGAAGTGTTCCCATGTTTGCATTTATTGCGCGGGCGTTCCTTAAATTCTGGGCGCTCAAGCCCTTAATGGTAGAAATAGACGTGCATCCTGTAGGAATTAAAGCAACAATTATGACTATCACAAAATTTTTAAATGAAGACTGTTTCCCTATCATTGGCCTTCTCCTTTGATAAGAAGTTGCAATCTAAAGAACAAGATCAGTCGCGCAGGTTAACGCGACCGATGCATTGAGACGAAAGCGGGACGTCCCTAAATTTTTCAATAGAATATCGATTATCCCATCTTTCTTGTTTGCATTCAAAAATATCACAATATTCTTACAGAATGGTATTGAATTATTTTAGGACGTCCCACACTTTACAAGTTGTCTCAGAACCAACGTCCCCTATTTTCGTCCCTTGTTGCATTATGCATTGGGTCCAGGGACCTGTTAGACAATTTGCATTTCAAAGCAATTGTCAAAGTTCATTCGTTTAAGGAATGTCTTTGCTTGCTTAATTTCTCCTTTGTCAACTTTTCTCAAATCCAATTCAAATTGATGATGGTTGGTGATGATTCTCATTGAGTCATCGCCAACTTCGATTGCTCTTAAGATATCATCTTCGTCATTCAGCCAATCTTCGTAAGAAACTTTTACTCCTCGCTCGGCTTCATCGAGGAATACTTCGTATCTTGGGGTTCGTAAAAGAATCAGGCTTCTGATGTCATCCAATTCGGGTTGCCAAATTGCAAATGATAGGATTAAGTCTGGTGGATCATCTTCAATACTGATGAAAGAAACAATTTCCATGATTCTTCTCCTCCAACGTCTAAGCTCAACCGCAGCGGTTGAGCGAAGCTGGACAAAATCGGGACTTCCCTAAATTTTTTCGCAGAATATCGATTCAGCCATCTTTCTTGTTTTCATTCAAAAATATCACAGTAATTATATTATCCATTTTCTAAAACTCAATGTTTTTACAGAATGATATTGAATTATTGAAGGACGTCCCACACTTTTTAAGTTGTCTCAGAATTAACGTCCCCTATTTTTTTCGTGATCTAGGAACACCTCACCTTCTGACTCCTGATGCCACGTGCTCGATCCGCCTTCGTAGCTTATCCTTGAGATCCTCCTGACCATCCCAGAAAACAACCGGAACGTCTGCAATGTCGAAGGGTAAAGCTGTCCCTTTCTTGGCGGTCAGGATAACCGGTTTGCCAAGTCCTTGCGCGAAGCCAATTTCGTAAAAAACATTCGGACTGATATCGCTGACATCCGCAATGACAAAAGCCGAATACCGGATCCCCTCAATTATCCGCGGCACGATCCGCTCCGTGGATTCCGATTCGTCGGTGCGTACCGCGTCAAATTCGAACTCTTTACAGACAATGCTGTAAGAGGCATAAACGTCCCGGAATTCCGATGTAAACGGCATGACTGTAAAAACCGCCTTCGGACTTATGATACGCTCCGCCAAGGAGATCACATCTTTGGCCAGTTGACCCATGTCCAGTGTGTCCTGATTGAGCATGTCAAATTCCTGCATGCTTACAAAGCTGGAATACCGTTCCTCAAAGCGACTCCTCTCCCTTTCGTATATCGCTTCACCCGCTCCGCCGAATTGAGCGACACCCAGAATCGGCTTACCCGCAATACGCGCCCAATTCGCCGCAATGAAAGTGCCTTCACCGCCCGCTAAAAAAATCGCGACGTCAGCCTCTGCGAGCTGCTCAGGAGGGTTCAGGTCAGGATGCGTGAGTTCCCAATCTGTAAGAGAGGAAACACGGATAGTACCATAGCGATGAACGGGCTCGGCGTTTTTTAGCCGATAACTAATAAGTCGGGTCCGGCTCTCTTTCGCAATTTCTTCGAGCCGTTTGCACGCCGCCTCCGCTATTGCCTCGTCCAGAGAGCCCCGACAACCAGTGAGTAGAGTGTGATTGCGGTCTACTATTGCTTCTCCGAGCCTGCGCACAAATTCTTCACACAGCTGTGCGTAGACAGGCACCTTTCTGAGAGAGCCCACCGCCAGAATATTCATATTGTTACACCTCCAAAATGAATTGTTCACTAATAGGGGGCGCCCTTAAATAACTAAGAAAACTTCTCGATCATTTGATAGTTGTCCTTTCTCACAACGATTTCACCTCTCTCAACGACATGTCCCAGGTACCAATCACTTATTTAAGGATGTCCCGTCCTCCCTCTGAAGCAAATCTCAACATTTCACCTACGTCCCCCCTTTCCCACAGTTCCAACCTGAGGATCTGGTCGAAATTCTCTCAGTACGGTGGCTCTGCTGGGCCGGTGTATCCACACATCCCCAACCGCGGTGAGTTCACTAGGGAAATTGGCTCATCATAGTCCGTATGCGGATGAAGCTGAATATGCTGATCACACAATGTGCCCAGCTCACCCAACTCATGCAGACATTCCAGGCACAACCACGATGCTAGTTGCCCGCATTCTGTGCAACGGGCTTCAGGCGGATTATTGCGAGCCATCAAGACAATCGGATGACCGCTTAGCGGCTTGCCCTTACGCACCCCCACTATTTTGATCAGCGTCTCCGATGAAGTCCCGAAGTCATAGATATGGGTTAGCTCCATCCCAAGCTCGAATACCCGCTCGGCTCGTCGGCTTTTCGGGATCTCCTTCCCCCTCCAACCTCCAACAGAAAACTGGCTTAGATGTTCACAACATTCTAGCCAGATGGCACGCAAGTAATCGTCTAAATCCCCAAGGGTCGCCGTGCCGTTCATCTCCAAGTGCAGCCAATAGTCACGCTGCCAGGCATCCTGAACCTGCAAGTGATACAGCTGTTGCTCTCCAACGGCCTGGTGGCTGATAGCATTGATGGCTCCGTGGCGCTCTGAGCACATCGACAAGTGCGTCGCCAAACCTCCCTTGGTCATTTCCCGCTCACAAAAGGCGCATTTTCCCTTTGACTGTTTTCCTCGTGCCATGGTTAAAGACGTTCCCATCTCCTCACAGAGCAAATGTCAATATTTCACCGACGTCCCCTTCTTCCCTTTGCTTTTAAGCATCCGCTTGGGCGAATTGTTAGTCGTCAATAGTCAATTTGGCTGACCCAGTCCAACCATCATTACGTAGACCATGTTGGTCCTCGATAGGTATACAATCACAGAATATATCTTTAATTTCTGAAACGGCTTTCAAAGCTCTGCGAGCGTTGCCCATTGTAATTTGCTTTTCCAGTTTCGATTTTGGTTCTTCTGTTTGCCGCTTATCATATTCATCTCTCGTCCAAATAAAACTTTCTTCTACCAATTGTGGTTTAGCATGAGCGATCTTGTTTCTGAACCCGACCACCCATATTGCTGTGGACCACGGCTCGTTTTCCGCCTCCATGGGTATGTTAAAGTGATTACACAACAACCGAAGTTTTGCGATTAGGCTTGAACTCTCAAAATCTTCCCATCTATCGATATACCGTTCGCCGAAAGCATTACCAATGGCTTCTAAGGATAGAGCGCTAAAAGTTATTACCATTAATTGGCTGTAAAACCAGCCAGGCTTCTTAGCCTCAGCATCCTCCATTGCCATCCTTGCTGCACCAAGAAGCATATGATGTGCTGAAAAGTGTCTTTTCCTACTGACTTCTAGCTTGTCCATGTGGTTAATTATTGACAACTAACTTGGAAGTGAGCTGCGGGGCTGATAATCGATGAGCCTGCACTTCCTTTAAAGAAAAAGTACAAGCTTTCTCCCCGCCAGCTCCACTGATCTGTTAGGCAATTAATTTTGTTGTTTTTGCTTTCGCTTCTTTATAGATTTTACTAGCCTTGGAAAATTCTGGTTCCACCTTTCTTCGGATGATAAATCTGCAAAGGCCCTCGTCCCGATTTGTGAAGGTATATCGCCTCCTCTAATTAAACGGATAGGTATAATTCGCTTTTGTCCTTGCTCTTTTTCTCTGAGCATTGCCATCCTAAGCTCATCCCTGACCCATGATTCTGGCGGCTTTTTTGTGAAGGATGGGCTCAAGCAAATCAGAAATACGTGTGATTCCTCAATTCCATTTTTCATTTCATCAACGAAATCATCTCCGTAATCGATTTTATCCCGGTCGAACCAGACGTCGAATCCTCTCATCTTCAACTCATCTACTAAGTTCTGAACTGACTCGAAGTCTTCACTAGCGTATGAAACGAACACTTTTATTCTTTCTGCCATTTTTCATGCCCTCTTTCATACCGCTTAAAGGGCCTAGCTCAGCCGTCGGGGTTCAACGAAGCTGTACAGCGGAACCCAGTATCCCTATGCCCTACGCGCGGGAAAAAGAAAAACCGTGAACTCATCAGTCTGCCTATTGAAAAGTGGAGCCCTTATAAGTGTTAGCCTGCGGATATCAGCAAACCTCTATTATTGCGTCGACGATTCACAGTGAAAGGGCACGGTCATGATTTTATGCATTGCCTTACCTTTCCAAACTATATCGGTTATCCACGGCAAGTCTTTCTCCACGCTGTACCGCCCTGCCAACGGAAGACTGAATCATGCCAAGCAATTCAGCGACTGCAGAAAATTCGAGGAAAGAGAAAACCATAATTTCATACCAGTCCCTATTCTATAAGCAGAGCGCCTAGGTTTCGCTGTAAATAATTTTTAGCTACTTCAAATGGTTGAACGAGAACTTCATCGTCAGTCACATTCTCTTCTGGTTGACGCCAATCAAATCTTTGCCGTTCTGAAGTTGAGAATGTTTTCAATGGCTTGAAATTCTCAACAGTCTCCGCTATTTTCATTTGCCGTGTGCGCATGATGCCCTGACAAATATGCGCTTGAAGAATTAAAATACGCCACAAAACAGGTCGTGTCTTTGGGTGAAAATCGTGGAAGAGATCAACGACGAACGCAAATCTGGATTGCAATTCGGAGCCAGAAGTAAAGTATTCAGACTCAAATTCTCCAAAACTCCTGTAACTCAAATGACCAGCGGAATCGCGTACAATAAGAGCCTCAACCGCGTTATCTAATCGACCTATTGCAAGCCCTTGTCGCCAGTACTTCCAAGGTTGCTCTTTCCGCTTGCGGTCCCAATTCTCAGTATCTGGCTCATATTCGACAATTGGTTCGTACTCTTTTGCTAAAGCGTGGTGCTCAGTGAAAGAAATGTTGAGATACTTCGCAAGAAGGTACTGCATGTTAATAAGTGAGTCCACAGTTAGATCAATGATCGTTAGTCGCCTATGGATAAGCTTGTAAATGACCATTGGCGCCATCAGATTATAAATCGTTGAGATCAAATAATAAGAACCATCAGAGGACAACCATCCAGTTTCTGGCGCCAAATTCCCATTGCGAGCAGTTCTTGCAAGACTATAAATGCGATAAAGAGCATTCTCCGAGAGTTCGATAAGCTGAAATAGCAGTGGCTCGCATTCTTCATAGAGGCGCTTTCGAGCATCATATTCGTAGTCTCTTCTGGCATCACTTTCGGCCCTTTCATCCGCTAGTTCGCTTTTCAAGGTCTCGAGGTCTTTTTGGTTCTTTCGTCCCCATAGCGTACCTATTATAGAGACAATCAAGGAGGCGGCCGCTGCTATGAGAGCTGCTATGATCTTGGGATCTGTCGTCTCCATATTTGGGCCTCCGAATACTTAATTTCTTATTCAAACAATCCCTATCTCTAAGGACGAATTTCTTATCTGGCGGCCTAAGGGCCGAGATCAGCTCCTTGGAAATCAAATGAATTCGCTATCCAGAAACCGGAAAGCAGGATGTCTTTAAATCTTTCACTAGAATCTCGATTAACCCCATCTTTGTTGTTTTGATTCAAAAATATGACAGTAATTATATTATCCATATTTCAAAACTCAATATTTTTGCAGAATGATATTGAATTATTGAAGGACGTCATCCTCTCCCTGATTGACACCATTTCGTCCAATAGCAGAATTTCCAAGGAAGTTACTTATTTACTTATGGACGTCCCTCTCTTGCCGTCGGATCCTTGGGTCCGTCGAAGCCGGCAACTGAATGCAGAGAATCGCGAACCAGAACGAGCCGCTCGTAGAGCTCGTTCTGTTCGTCTTCACCGCGTTGGGCCCAGTTTGCGACGTCCACCTTCCCATCTGCAGTTGGAGCAATCGCCTGGAGGACCTCATCAACCTTGATGTCTCTCAGCTTG
>SMTZ1_10005758_pt1 | contig 12468 bp, 13 predicted proteins | sample DeeMarSWOR136_30_FD_25667 | JGI IMG/M metagenome (IMG submission 25667) | reverse complement strand
TATGGCGCAGCAGATCATGGGTGCTGCCCTCCTTTCAAGCCCATTCTGTACTACAGAGGAAATCTGGCAGCTTGCTGATTCACTTTCCGGGTACCGGTTAATAAGTATAGCAGCTCTTTCTATTATTCTGGGTATTATCATGATCTATTTTACTGACTATCAAAGAGTGGCAGATCATAAGCGGTTTGGCCAGTACGTACCCATGAGAATTATTTCGCTGATAGTTGTGTCCTACGGAATTGTCACAGTCATCCTTTTTACACTGGGGATCTTCGATTACGGTCTCTATTTACGGTTTGAACCTGTGTGGAGGCTGAAAGTAGTAGTCTTAGTGGGGTTCTTTGCTATTCTCGGTGGAGCTATAGCCGATGTCATCAGGTAGCAGAGGTATACGCATTGGAAGCTTCACGTCCTCAGGGTGAACAGTGTGTACAGCAGTAAGTGGCAGCAATTAACCTGTGTCGTACTGCACCCATACTGGTTACCTGTTTACCGTTTACCCATAGGTTTATAAACATAAATGAGGTTACCCCTTCCATGAAATTTGCTCAGCTCATTGATACTAATCAGAAAAGGTTTTTTTGGGTAGTAGGTATTGGACTAGTGGTGCTGGCTGCTTTTCTCATCGAGGAACCCACTGTGGGTCCTGGAGATACTGTTGTGCTGAACTACACTGTTTCTCTAAATGGTGTCATTATAGATACATCTATTGAAGAAATAGCAACCAAGGCAAACATCTTCGACCAGGAAAGAACGTATGAACCTATGGTGATAATGATTGGGGGAAAACCAGGAGAAGATGCAGTAGCTCCTGCTGCTGTGGAGAAGGAACTTTTAGGAATGAAAGTGGGAGAAGAAAAGGTCATACGGACGTATCCCATGGAGGCGTACGGGTATTGGGATGAACGAAAGCTGGTTAAGACATCTTTACAAGAGTTTATGGAGAGAACTGGACTCGAACCTATACAAGATCAGACCTACGAGTGGGACGGTGCTATATTCACTGTGTATCAGATTACTGAAGAACACGTGTACTTGGATTTTAACCATCGGTTTGCAGTGATCCCCACCAAACAGGCAGTTCCGAGAGAAGAGTTTGAACAGGGTGCTGAAGCCTATGTGGGAAATGTGGTTGTCTACCAGGGCCAGTACGCAGTTGTCATAGGGGTCACTGATACTGAGGTCATCTTAGATATGAATCCTGCTGTTTTCGAGTTCAAGATAGAGGTCATTAGTATCAAGAAAGCGTAAGCATTAGGTTCTGGCTTTTTTTATCCTTTTGTCTGTAGGTTGAATTGAGTTTATCGAAAATCCAGCATTTGAAGAGCATTTGATTTGAATGGTGTAGAAATTTTTTCTTCACTCTCACCTTTTTCGCTTTTTATTTATTATATTTTTGAAAGGGCCAGAGCTTTTGGCACTGTGTACAGAATTCCTTGTGTTTGTAGTCAGTATCAGCAAGTGAATTGGAAAAATGCATAACACATCGGGGATCAGAGCAGTGTCTTAGCGAAAAGACGTGACCCAGCTCGTGGACTGCTTCTTTGATCATCCTCTCTTCTAAGAGATTGCCTCCCAACCTGGCAATAGAGATTATCGCATTGGGACCGGGGCCATACCCGAAAATGAAGTTCCAATCTGAAATGTACAAATCCACAGCAGTGACCAGCAAATTGTGACCTTCTAGATCATCTGCTAACTCAATGAAGGGATGGACGAACCATTGGTTTCTTTTCTTGTTGTAAGCTTTTTCAGGGAGAGGAAGCTCATCAGCAATTGTTACACAAAATCCCACAGATTCCAAATAGTTTTTCAGAGATTCGAGCAAATCTTCTTCCATGTGTCCCACCGGTATTATTGACAGGTTCATGTACTGGTTGACGCCTGGACAAATATAATGCTTACGACTGTTCTTCCCATTTTTTGGAGTGCTGAAAGGAGTTCTGATTCTGATAAGGTTCAGGGATCTCTTGATGACATTTCACAGATTGAAGCTCTGTAACTGAAAGATGCATACTGGGCATGAGATCTCAAAAATTTCTGAATATGATGGAGAAGGGAATGGAGTCTGTGTGGAAGGTTTTGACCGTGTTTTATACTGAAAGAATCACTGAAATTGATGAGAAAGTTATCCTGATGTTAGTTGGAATATCACACTTTGTAGGTCTCAGAAGAAATAGCACACCCCATATTACAAGGTATAACCAAGGGTCACAATTCAGCCTGCGAAATGTATTCTGGAGGGATGAAATCTGCTACATACACTGAATTACTGGCCTTCTCAATAGTAATATTATCTTCTGAAGCTTTTTTAGCATCTATTGCAAGTACTACGGGGTGGTCACATTTTCGCTTTCCCACCTCTACTGCTATTTTTGGTGTAGGTGATAGGTGTACTTTTTGTCTGCCCATAGGGGTTAACCCTTCTTTCAAGATCTGGGAAGCTGCCTTTTCTGTGGTCCCATGGTATAAAATATCAATATCAGCGGGAGGAAGTTCTATCAAAACGGGATAAGAATGACCATAAAGAGCTCTTATTCTGTTTTTTTCTATTTGAAATCTCCCTTTAGAATCTTTTTCTACAATAGATACGATGAATTCTTTATTCACGTTATATTTTTCCTGGACTAGACTTACCAGTTCATCGAAGTGTATGAACCCATGTTCTGATACGGCTTCTGGTGGGTGATGCCTCAGAAAATAACTCATGTACTTGGATACAGCTTCTTTTTTTGTGTGACCAGTTCTCACAATCCGTGAGGGTGTCACAATAATATCTACAGTAAAGTCCCATTCATTTTGGGGAAGCTTTTCCACCACCTGTACATCGTGGACAGTGACTGCAACTTTGGCTTTGGGGGCCTTGTTATGTTCCTGCAGTGAAGCTACTTCTCTATCACCGTACCCTCCCCCTTTTCCCAGTCTTCCTCCAAAAAAATCTACTGCCACAGCTCCCTGGACCACCAAATCTACTACAGGAATGTGCTCGATTGGTGTGACCTTTCCGTACGAGAAAGCACCTTTAATAGAAGAGGCTTTCTTTTCCATTCCCTTTACAGGTTCAACCAACAAGAATCCTGATTTCAATTTTGGGGTGGGCATGACCAGAACTTTTTTGCAGATTAGCACCAGCTCACGTACTGGTTTCTGCGGTGAATCGGGGGCAACAAAGACAGTTTTCGCATTCTGGAATTCTTTCAATTGGCTGAGTTTTGAAGCTGCCCTTTCTGCTCCTTTAAAGTTAGGTACCTTCCCCCATGCGTATGGGAATTTTTCGATGTTCTTTTTCTTCATTTCTCTCCAGATACGCTCCCGTATTGACTGTTTTGTCTCACCAGTGTATGGTTCCATGTGTTGTCTTTGGCATGGTCGAGTGAAAAAGCTTTCTATAAGGTGTAATTCAGTTCTCTTTGATGGACACAACCTTTCAAGATTTAACACCTGGCACGAGTGACCAACTATTCCAGATCTTAAATAGTCAAAATTTTATTTTCACGATCCAACCAATTGATGGCAATTGGAATGCGGCAGATAGATACAAAGGGGGCCTTCAAAATCTCATATTTTCAGAAATATTTTTAATGCATAATGAATTGGAGTACCAAAGAGGAGATGCAAAAATGAAGGTAGGACATAAATCCGATATTGGGAGCAGAAAAGCAATATATGAAGACAGTATAGTAGTTATGAAGAGCAATACTGTCTATAGATCAAAGCATGTGGAGGCAATCCTCCTGGCTTTAGCTGATGGAATGGGAGGGCACAATGCAGGAGGAGTTGCCAGTTCTTTGGCTACCGAAACAATTACTGAAGAGATGACCAGGGTGCTGGAAAAAGGTCAAAGAGGGCTGTCTGATGAAGAAATGAGCACATTATTTCAGAAATCCATTAAACTGGCAAACAAAAAAATATATGAGTATGGGCAGCAGAATCCCCAGTACCAAGGGATGGGAACGACTGTCACTGCAGCAGTAGTCCTGGAGAATATTGTCTATATTGGACACGTCGGAGATAGCAGAGCCCACATTTCTAATGAGAGAGAATTCATACAGGTTACCAAAGATCATACTCTTGTGCAGGAAATGGTAGATGATGGGAAGATAACAGATGATGAAGCAAGAGTGCACCCTCAGAAAAACATTCTCACAAGGATTGTGGGAATGTACCCAGATGTGGATGCTGATATTATCAGAGTACGCCTGGATGAAGGCGATCACCTTTTGGTCTGCAGCGATGGGTTAACTGACATAGTACCTGATGAAGAAATTCATGCAATAGTGTTGGATTACAAAGATCCGCAAACAATCTGTGATGCATTAGTGGAAGAAGCAAATGAACGCGGTGGATTTGATAACATCTCTGTGATATTAGGAAAATTTGATGCAGATGACATACTGATACAGAAACAAAAAAAGCAAAAGACAGAGTTAAGAACAATAAAACTCAAATCTGAGGTGTTAACCTGCCCCTTATGTAAAAATGAAATTCAAGAAGATTGGATTGCATGTCCATATTGTGCAGTAAGATTAAAAGATGATACACGAATTTACTAATGCTAGTACAGTTAGAAAAGAAGGAATTCAAATATTCTGAATACATTTCAGATTATAAATGGAGCACTGTACAAATCTACCTTTATTTCTAATATAAAAGTTTTACATTGCAAGTTTTCTACTGCAAAGTAACCTGTTACCATAAAAAAGAAAAAAAAGAAAAAAAATTATTTTTCCTCTTTAGGTGCAAATGCTCTCAGAATCTCAATGGGAAACGGCAGAATCACTGTACTCGCATTTTCTGCAGAAACTTCGCTAATAGTTCTCAATGTCCTCAACTGCAATGCCATGGGCTCTGCTGCCATCACATGTGCTGCTTCTGCAAGCTTCTGAGCTGCCTGGAATTCACCTTCAGCGTTGATGATCTTGGCTCTCCTGTCTCGTTCTGCCTCTGCTTGCGCTGCCATAGCTCTCTGCATTGACTTTGGAAGCTCTACATCTTTTATCTCCACTGTGGAAACCTTGATACCCCATGGATCTGTAGCTTCGTCAATGATTTCTTGAAGTCGGTTATTGAGCTCATCTCTTTCAGCCAGCAGTTGATCCAAGTGCGCCTGACCAATGACACTCCGTAGTGTGGTCTGCGAAATCTGCTGGGTAGCTGCAATGAAGTTCTGCACCTGCACTATGGATTTTTCTGGATCCATGACCCTGAAGTAAATCACTGCATTGACCCGAACTGGCACATTGTCCTTGGTAATCACTTCCTGGACCGGCACATCGATGACTGCTGTTCGCAAATCTACCCGGAATATCTTATCCACAATAGGTATGATGAAGAATAGCCCAGGCCCTTTAGCACCCAGCAACCTGCCCAGCCTGAAGATGACACCACGTTCGTACTCTTTCACGATCTTGATAGCACTGGAGAGAAAGATGACCACTATGAAGAAAATAAAGAATAACGCCGGACCCCATGTAATCGGAAAATCTACCACATTATCACCTCCTTTTTTCTTTTTCTACGATCAAGAGGAGACCTTTACGATCTATCACTTTAACTTTTTCACCTTTTTTTATCTTCTGTTTTGCCTCTGCCTTCCAGCGTTCTCCCCTAATCTTGATTTGACCCTCTGGGTCTAAATCTTCATCTGCTCTGCCCACTAACCCTAAGAGTTCTTCTCCCCCAGTTTTTGGCTTGGTCAATCGTAACTGTAATGCTTTATACAATGCGAAGACAAAAAAAGCAGTAGTAATCAAAGTCACCACGAGAGCTAAATACCTGAACTGGACGTACCATTCAGGGGAAACGAACCGTTCCAGTGTCTCTGGTTCACCTATACCTCCTCTGAAGAGCATTAAAGATCCGAAGAACAAACAGATTCCACCAGAAATGGCAAACAATCCAAAGGTTGGGGTAGCTGCTTCTATGACAAAGAGGATGAATGCTGCTACTATTAGAATGATTCCACCCACGTTCAAGCTCACATAACCGAAAGCAATGATGGCCAGAATCAAACAGACAGCTCCAACAGTTTCAGGAACGTGCCATCCTGGAGAAAGGAACCCGAAGATCAATCCGTAAATACCCACCATCATCAAAAGATAGGCAATATTCGGATTGGTGATCACAGATAAGATCTTTTCTGTTAATCCAAGTTCAATCTCTACAATTTCAGAATCTTTCAAATGCAGTGTCACAACCTCTCCAAAGACAGGACCCCGCGTTTCCATGCTGTCTGATTTTTCTAGAACCTCATACACATCTGAAGCGATCAAATCGATCATGCCTGCTTCCAAAGATTCCTCAGCTGTCAGCGTTAAATTCTCTGTCACGAACTTTCCTGCCAGCTCCGCATCCCGGCCGTGGGATTCAGCCAAAGAACGCATAACACCTGCATAGAATTTTTTGTACTTTTCAGGAGCTTCCTGTATCTGTCCTGTCATAGGATCGTACCCTAAAATGGGGGAACAAGCTCCAATAGAGGTTCCCGGGGCCATAGCCACCAAATGGGCCCCCATGGAGATGAACGTCCCTGCAGAAGCTGCTATTGCACCTTGGGGAGCCACATAAATGATAACAGGGATCTGTGATTGATCTATCAACTGGATGATACGCATCATAGAGTCCCCAGCACCGCCCGGTGTATCCAGTTGAACAATGAGAGCGGATGCACCTTCTGAGGTAGCTTCTTTTATAGCATCCTCGAATACACGTTCTGTGGACGGGTTAATCTCTGCCCTGATCTTGATCAGGTAGACTGGATTCTGCTCAGCTTCAGACTGCGTGAGCAAAAAGAGGAAGATGATGAGAATGTATAGATACGACTTTTTCATGAGGAGAGGTATTTTTGTAAATATTTAAAGGTTTGGTTCTTTCTGAAAAAAGTTCGAATCAAAAGGGCCCACTGAACTCAGGGCTGCTGATGGAGAAGGTTCTCTCGTCAGTGTATTCACTTTCTCTTCGGCTAGATTAAGCTTCAGGCAAAGAGGGAATGTCAAATTCTTCTTCTTTAAGTAATCGGTACTTTTTAACAGCTTCTTCTGAATCTTTTGGAGAAACTTCATGGGTAGAATACCTGGCCTTTTCGAATAACTGGGTCAGCCGCTGTAGATGGGAGTTACCCACCTTTTTCTGAAACTCCCAGGGAGTAAAGTGCTCAGGTATGGGAATACCTTTCTTGTACAGTGCCAGCAAAGTAGCTCCATACGCATTTATGACCACATCTCTGGGGTTGCCGTCAAAGGTGAACTCTTTTTTCCTCATCAAAATTTCAGGCAAAGCTACCAGAACTGGTGGTTCTGAATGTTTTGAAGGTTTAAACATGGTGATTAAGAGAGTGACTATGACGAAAATGATTATCAGAGACAGCAAAACAACCAAGTACTGCTCAAAAGGAGTGGGTTCTACAGGGACTAATTCTACACCTGATTTTGGATTTGTCAGGTTCTGAAACGCCTGGAATACATTGAAAGCCCCCCTGTTTTTGAGACCTCTTCGCAAGAAGAGAACGTACATGAACCCAAGAAATGCAAGTACACCAATTCTCATGAACATCAGAATTAACCAGTTTTCTTCTTCAGGGAATTTTGGTGTTTTTCTTCTTCTTACCCCCCTTGCAAGACCAGTAAAAATGATTACAATAATCAGTATGTCACACAGAATGGGGAAGTAATCTGCTTCCAGCATAACATGTCTTATAGGCTTTTCTTCGTAAGGTGTGATTTCAGAAGGTTCTGCTTCGTAAAATATGTAGATGAGGTGGCCCACACTTAGTACCAGGATGGCGAATGCTGCAATCTTCCACAGGCGCATAATTCATATGGGAATTGAGACTTTATAAGGGTTAACCTCAGAGCTTCAGGCGGTTGTCCAGTCTCTGGGCGTTGTCTTTACCCCTTTAAAGATAAGACCTTCTTCACTCTTTGAGTTACCTTTTAGACACAAATGTAACAAAGTGTATAAAATTGCTTACAAGCTTTTTCAATAGATTACAAAACTACTCTGATCTAAATCTGATACTTTTTTTTCCAGTGGACTGGGGGGGATTTGAACCCCCGGCCCCCTCCATTTTGGCTACTGTTGCCAAGGAGGTGCGCTTCCGAGCTGCGCCACCAGCCCTTAAAATAACTCCTTTTGCACGCTTATAAATGTTGTGCTGATAACCCTTTGCTGTAGGTTTTAAAAGAAGAAAAAGCGAAAAATTTTAGGAATTATATCCTCCGAGATTGATCATACTCTATCTCACAATCAATAGCTCAATTTTTCCAGGGCATGGTAAGGAAAATTCATCAATTGCTAACGTGTTGACATAGAGTGCAAAATGAATGTATTTTTAACATGTCTCGTACTCGTACACAGGACAACCAGTGAACCTGGTCATTGTGAGACAGTGTGCACCTTCTTGGAATCCATCTTGATTCAGCATTTTTTCATTAACCACTCTCAGGTTGAACCTTTTTGTGCTTGAATCTCTCAGCGCTTCTGCAGATCGAGGGCAATTTTTACTATCCTCAAGATGTCCAGTGCTTCCTCACGGCTGGGGGCAGCCAGATACCCACAGGAAACCATGACACTTCCTTCCAAACTCAACCGTTTAACAGCTACTTCAATGTCTTCATTTCGAGGAGGTGGACTTCTGGCAATATCCTTCCACAAATCGTTTAAGGGGAAGGAAAACAGATCTCTGACCCCCATACCGTCATATTCGTGTCTTTCCTTCTTCACAATCTCCAGTTTATTTTCTAAATCTTTTATTTTCTGCTTCAGCTTTTCTGATTCTTCAAGTACTTTCTCCAGATAGATTTCTTTTTCTTTCAGCTCCGCATACTCTTCTCGCATGTCCTGGTATTCTTTTTCTTTCTTTCTCAGAGTTTCAACTTCTTCTTCCATTCCCTTGTATTCTGAAAATACATTCACGCACTGTATGGCAGACCGTACTAATCCATCTTCCAATGCGCTCTGCATTTCTTTTAGATCGTCTTCTTCAGGCAGGGCTATGTACTCCACGTGTCCCACAGGAAGGCTGCTCACATTCTCCTTCTCTACATCGGTGGTGGCGACCAAGAGGATATCTGCACCTGTGGCTGCTTTCTTCACCACATTCAGATCAGTAGTAGGTATGATGGAGGAGATGCTGACCCCAAAATCCCTAAATAAAGAATCTTGTAAAATCTTTGATAGAATCTCTACTCTTTCTGGATTTGTGGCGATTCTGATGTCAATCATGACCTTTTACTCCATGAATACCCCCTGATCTTTCTTGATCTACCAAATCCACAGCGGGAGCATCTCCGCTTCCTTATGTGGAAGGAATGGCTACCACATCTCCTGCATCTTGCATGGGTTTTCTTATTTTTCTTTCCAAAAGAAGGAGTACCTTTTCCCATGAGAATCACCTGTTTACCTCATGGTGGGTGATATTAGAACGACATTGTCACCACGAACAACAACATGACCGAGACTGCGTATGGGTTCCCCATTGTTCAACTCTTCTGCTTCCTGGAGGACTAGATTCATGTGAATGTCGTACCCGACGAGTTTCCCACGGAATTCTCGTGATCCTTTCAACTCTACGATAACGTTACCGTCTAAGGCTTTGTGTATCACATCAAGCGGTTTTTCTGCCAAAGAATCACCTCTGCCGTCTGTAGGTGAGGGCAGGTATTTAAACTTAACGGAAGGTAGCATGGTGAAAGGGGTGGTTAGACCACAGATAGTGAAATTACTATCTGTAGATAACCTATTTGTGATAGAGAAGAAAAATTTACCACACGCAAAATCACAGAGCAGCACGCAAGAGCCACATCAAATCCTCTACGCGGTTAGTAACCTTCCGCCAAGCACTTGCAAAGCTCTGCAAAGCCGAAGCACTTTTATATTTCATTACAGAAACACTGGAGATGGAGATCAAAAATCGGCATGATATGAAATCTTCGCAAGTTAAAGCTTTGAAAAAGAGAGTGAAAGAAGAGCTGGGAGAAGAATTCGCATCACTCTTGAAGGGAAAACGGTATGAGATCTGTACTACAGACACAGATATTCGGCTGATTCTGGCAGATGGAAGCCCTATCTTTTTGGAAAAGAAGATACTGTTTCCCACGCTGAAAGCATTTTTAGATACTGATTGCAGAACATTGACCCGCCACGTTACTGTGGACATGGGGGCTGTACCTTATGTTACCAATGGAGCAGATATCATGCGTCCGGGCATTGTAGAAATGGATGAATCAATAGAAAAAGGAGATTTTGTGGTGATCACTGAAGAGCGGCATGGGAAACCTTTAGCTATTGGAGAAGCTGTGTACAGCGGTAGAGAAACTATGAAGATGAACCAGGGAAAAGTAGTACTGACCATTCACTACGTGGGGGATAAGATGTGGAATCTGTTCTAAGTTAATGCTTTCTTATGGATTTGAGGATATCAAATATGTGGACAATTTATATTATTGTATAATGTCTTCTCCTCTTCAGATAGCTTTTCATCAGGTGGTTCCCTCCCGATAACAGAACGACTCACCGATCCCAACTTGACTAGAGAATGTAGAACTAAGATTGTAGGAGATAAAAAGGATGAATAACAATTCGAAGGAAGCAGACATGAAAGAAGACTCTAAACAAAAGAAGTGGCAACTATATCTTTCCTATTTATGATTTAAGATTCATATGTACTGTTTCACTTGGTTACGCTGTACTCTCTTATTTCTTGGACTCACTCGTATGAGGTCATATAGCATAGCAACAGCAACTGTTATTGCATTTTTATTTGTTGTGGCATGTACTGAAATTCGAGAAAAACTGTGGCAGCCCAAGAGCAAATAATTTTGGGCACAATACTGCAGGGGAAGATCAACTTAAGTATCAGCCTGAGACATTCCAATAAAGCACGAAAACAACTGGAAGAATACTGCTCTGTGGTAGAGAAGGATCTTGGAAGCGTGCTTATATTACAAACAGGGAGACAGAAAAATTTCGCTCTGGATTATGGTAAGGCTATTAATAGCAGAAATATTCAAATTGATGTTAATAACAGAAATATTTATAAGCACATATCTCTTTAAAGAATAAGAAATCTTAAAGGAGGTGAAAATCATGAAAGAAAAAAAAAGAATAACCTTTGTCTTGATGACAGCACTGAGCTTGAGTATACTCCTAAGTGGTTCTTGGTGCTCCCCCTGCTCCCCCTGCGATCAAGTTGGTGTGTTCAGAGCAAGGTCGCATGAATGGTTTCTAAGTACTGACCACCCTGCTAATGAAGATGGGGATCATGAGATTTCATTCACATTTGGTGAGCCTAACGACATACCGGTAACGGGTGACTGGGATGGTGATGACGTTGATGAAGTTGGTGTGTTCAGGCCAGATATACACACGTGGTTCTTAGTTTTCAACGATCCTGAAGAAGAAGATCCTGTTGTTGAGTGCTCCTTCAGCTTTGGGTTATGTAATGATATACCGGTGACTGGTGACTGGGATGGTGATGACGTTGATGAAGTTGGTGTGTTCAGGCCAGATGTTCATAAGTGGTTCTTAGTTTTCAACGATCCTTGTGTGGGATCTCCTGTTGTTGAGTGCACGATCTGGTTTGGTGAATCTACTGATATACCGGTGACTGGTGACTGGGATGGTGATGGCATTGATGAAATTGGTGTATACAGGCCACAAACTCAGAAGTTCTTTTTGGTTACAAACAATCCTTGTGTGGGACCCTATACTGTCGCTTACTCGTTTGTTTTCGGTATATGTGCTGATACACCAATAATTGGTGACTGGAATGATGACTAAGGTTACTGGTCTAATTGAACCTCACAGCATCCACTGTAGCCAAGTTGCAGTGAATCGGAGAAGATGGGAGGTCCTTTTCAACAAGACACTTCCTGGACCAACGTTATTAGTTTAAACGAAGAGAGAACATATGAAAGAGCCTCTCTTCATTTTTTTCTCATAGTTTTGAATCTAGAATGAACTCCCACTTTTTGAAGGGAGATCTACAACCGTAAAAAAAGATTACCTTTTTATGGTAAAATTCTTTCCCTTCTTGTACTTTACTACCTGGTCGATAACATGTCTGATCTGTTTGTTTGTCAGCTTTACCATGACTTTATCTGGGGAAGGTTGATGACGAAATAATTGTGGAACTTTACAATTAAAAAATCAATTTATTTTCAGATTTGATTACTGTAAAATGCATTTTTGTCTATTGCAGGTTTAACTTATTGTCTTTTTACAGTAATTCATATTCATATCAAAGATGAGTCCATTGGAGCCTTATCGTACATCCATTTAAGTCAATCATTCATCTGATGAAGAATTAAACCCTGGTACAGAATCTTTTCTCATGGATTTGAGGATATCAAATATGTGGACAATTTCCGGAGAGAAATCCTTTTTATTCCAAGGATTTTCCCAGAAATGTTCTAACCCTGTGTATCCTGCTTTCTCGTAACGGAGTGCCTGGAAGTATAACTCCAGTTT
>SMTZ1_10005757_pt1 | contig 12468 bp, 8 predicted proteins | sample DeeMarSWOR136_30_FD_25667 | JGI IMG/M metagenome (IMG submission 25667) | reverse complement strand
TTCTCCTATTTCTGGAGCTACCGAATTGTAACCTTTCTTAACTAGCTCACTAGCAAAATAAGTAGTTGATTTGTTATCACCATGTATACAGAAAACATCTTTATTCGATGTTTCTCTAAATTGTAAGTTTTCAATATATTTATGTAATTGTCTATTATCAGCATGACTAGAAAAATCAAAATAATCATAATCACATTTCGCGTGAATTTTATATTCATTAAGGATTTTCTGCTTCTTATTAGATTTTTTAAATTCAAAAATTCCATCATCTAGAAGCCCTCTTCCCGGAGTTCCTTCAACTTGATATCCTACTAAATATATCGCTGAAGAAGAATCATTTAAAATTGTTTCTATATAATCCATTGCTGCACCACCTCTTAGCATACCAGAGGGGGTAATAATAACTCCATTAGAGTTATTCAATAATGACTTTCTTTTCCTTCTTGATACAAAATATGCTTTTTTAAGGGCATTTCTATATATTTTTATATTTTTAATAAATTCTGGAAATTCCATATAAAGTAATGATATCTTCCTAGCTAAACCATCTAAATATATATTACCATTAAAATTGTATTTATTAAGGATCATTAAAGCCTCTTGAGATCGCGCGACTCCAAAAGCTGGAATAAGTACATTACCACCACTTTCTGTAATATTGATAACTTTTTCTACAAAATTTTTTTCTAGTTCATCCCTTGGAGGATGTTCTTTTAATGCATAAGTAGATTCTATGATTAATGCATCTAATTCTGACAAATTTAATGAGTTTGCAGGTTCCATTAAGTTTGTATTTAAAGTGTTAATATCACCAGAGTATAAAATATTTTTTTTGTCAACTTGTATTAGAATAGATACACTGCCAGGAATATGCCCCGCTTCTATAAAGGTGACATAGAAATCATCATCTATTCTATATTGGAATTCTTTCTTAATAAAATAAGCATTTTGTTTCAAGATTTCAACATCTCTATATCCAAATGGATAAGGGTAATTGGAAATCTTTATCATATCCTTAATTAGAACCTCTGATATTGCTAGAGAAACAGAATTAGTTAATAATGGAACCTTGTTTGTTTTATATAGGAGTGGTAAAGCTCCTGAATGATCAATATGACAATGAGTTAAGGCAATCGCTTTTAAATTATTAATATCCGTCTCATAAGGCAACCTATCATCATTGTTAAATGCTATACCATAGTCTAACATACACTGTATACCATTTTTAGATTCAACTAGAATACTAGAACGCCCAATTTCTCTGCAACTTCCTAGAAATGAAATCTTTACCATTATAAATACAAAAATAATTAGTTTAAAATTCTTATTACTGTAAAAAGAAAATCAAAGAATATCAATTTTATTAAATAAAAAAACGGTTGACGCGTCTTAATTTTTTTTAATATTTATTAAAATATAATTTAAAAAAAAATGAAGAAGTTAGAGAGAATTTTTCATTTTTTTTATTGTACCAGTTAATAAGGCAATTACATTACTAACATTTTTACCGAATATTTCTAATATCTCTTCCCAAGTAACGGGAGCTTCATCCTCTTTCCAGCAGTCATAGTCGGTAGACATAGCAACAGCAGCATATGGAATTCCCGCTTCATTTGCCAATATTGTTTCAGGTGCTATGCTCATGTTTATTACATCAGCACCCCAGATCCGAAACATGTTTGATTCTGCTCTTGTGGAAAATCTTGGACCTTCAATAGTAACAACAGTTCCAGTTTTATGATACTTAAGATTCAATTCCTTTGCAGTTTCAATAAGTATTTTTCTTAACTCTTCTGAAAAAGGATCTGCCATTGGTGTATGCTTCATATCTCCAGGTTCAAACATTTCAAAAAAAGATATTTTTCTAAGTCTCGTGAAATCTATAAATTGATCAAGAATAACTAGATCGCCTCTAGCTATTTTTTCTCTTAAACTTCCGCAAGCTGTTGTTGCCAGGATATGTGAACACCCTTGATCTTTTAATGCTTGTATATTAGCCCTAAAATTTACTTGTGTTGGCGGAATTCTATGTTCTCTTCCGTGTCTGGCGATGAGAACCACATCAACATCATGAATCTTCCCTATCTTTAAAGGAGAACTAGGTTCTCCATATGGTGTTTTAACTTCAATATCCCTAGTCTCCTTCAAAATGTCCGGATTATCTAATCCTGAACCTCCAATAATTCCTATTTTTATCAACGTTTTTCTCCTCTCTATTATGATGTAATATGTATAGAGTGTTTAAAATATAAAATTTAAAATTTTATAAATTATTTTTCAAAAAAAACTAGCTGCCCTTAAATTCTATAACGTTTTAACATAATATTGATTAGTGTAAAATAATATCTATAATTAAATTTACTGTATTATGCAAAAAAATAAAGTTCTTGTCCTTGGATCATTAGCTTTTGATTATATCATGAGTTTTAAAGAAAGCTTTACTAACGCTGTATCAATTGATCACGAAAAAGAAGAATATCAAAGCACAGTGACAGCAGATAGTCGTTATCAATATTTTGGAGGAACTGCAGGTAATATTGCTTATAACCTTGGACTCTTAAATATTGCAAAGGTGTCATTATTCGGCTCGGTGGGGAATGATTTTGAGACACTAGGATATAAGGACCATATAATTCAATTTAAAAATATAGAACTATTGGTTGATGTACATAATGATCTCTTTACATCAGCTTGCTATATAGTAAATGATATTAAAGCTAATCAAATGATTATTTTCCACGGAGGCGCTTTAGATAAAAACAAAGAGGTTGACTTAAGAAGAAAAATATCAAATCCAGAGGAATTTGTATACGCAATTAATTCTACACAGAGTGTAGAAGCAATGAGTAATTTTGCCCATCAATTACATGATTTAGAAATTCCAGTTATATTCGATCCAGGTCAAGTCACGCCACTTTTTCAAAAAGACGATTTGATAAACATTTTGAAAAAGTCACAGATCTTAATTGGCAATAGTTATGAAATAGAACAAATAAAACAAAAGTCTGAGTTAATTGAAGATGCGATTCTTGATTATGTTAATGCTATTATTGTAACAAAGGGTTCAGATGGGTCAGAATTGATCTATAAAAATAAAGATGGAATTATTTTTAAAACAAATATCCCAATTGCATCTCCTAAGAAGATTCGAGATACTACAGGAGCAGGAGATGGATATCGTGCGGGGATATTAACCGGCTTAATACTAAATATGACATTATTAGATTCTTGTCGATTAGGATCTATTGTAGGTTCGTTCGTAGTAGAAACTAATGGAGCACAAACTCAGGTTTTTAATTTAACCCAAGTAAGAAAGAGATTTTATAATACGTTCGGTTATATCCCTCCTGAATTAGAAAGGATATAAAAAAAGTATTTTTTTTTCAAAAAAATTTATTCATTCTTCAACTGGAATCTTTACTAAGGAAAGAAGATCATATCCTTCTAATTTATCTCTTCCATGCAGATTTCCAGTAAGTTCAATAACAAAAGCAACTCCTACAACAATCCCACCTGCTTTTTCAATTAATTCAACAGCTGCTTTAGCAGTTCCTCCCGTAGCTAATAAATCATCAAATAATAGGACTTTATCTCCCTCTTCAATTGCATCGATATGCATTTCAATTGTATCAGTACCATATTCAAGTTCATAAGTCTCAGTAATTGTTTTATATGGTAATTTACCTGGCTTTCTTATTAAGATAAATCCAGCACCTAATTGATAGGCTATAACTCCTCCCCATACATAACCACGGGCTTCGATTGCAGCTACTTTATTTATTCCCTTATCTCTATAATGATTAATAATCCTGTCACATGACTCTTTAAAAGCTGCATGAATTTTCGCTAATGTAGTAATATCTTTAAATTGGATTCCCTCAACAGGGAAATTAGGCACGTTCCTTATATAATCTTTTAGATCCATTTTAATTCATTTCATATATTTATAATTAGAATATCATTTAGTATTGTAAAATTAAAAATGATATTTAATCCTTTTAAGAATTAGAAAAAATTAAATAAAAATTAAAGTATAAAAAATATATTGGAAGATAAAGATAAATTTAAAATATAAATTCAAAATCATAATGAAAATCCTTCTATTCGGTCCAGCTGGAGCGGGAAAGACTAGTTTAATGAGAACAACATGTTTAGGTTATAACTTTATGAAGGTTTTGAATCTAAAACCGACTAAAGGCGTGTCTCGAGAGAATTTTATTTTTAGAGGAATTATGGAGCTTAATATATGGGATCTGGGAGGACAAGAACGTTATATGGAGCGTTATTTCTCAGAAAGTTCGCGTGAATTAATATTTTCAGAAGCTACCACAGCAGTTTTCATGGTTGACTCAGCCGTTGTTGAACCAGAAGTTAGAGAAGTATTTGAGAAATTTTTAAAATTCTTATTTGAATATTCTCCCGATTGTGATCACGTATATGTATTATTAAATAAAATAGATCTACAAGAGTCAAAAGAAGATGAGTATTATGAGGTATTAACAAAGGATTTAAATGATGGCTTAATGTCAAAACTTACATTTACTCCAGTATCAGTGAAGGAGGGGAGTGCACAACATAGACTAATTGAAATCTTAGATTATGAAATTCAAAAAAACACATTATCAATGCAACGGTTAGGAAAAATTCGGCATTTATTAGATGAATTAAAAGTTAATACATTATCAGAATATCTTTTGTTTAATCAACCTGATGGTTTATTGATTTCTTCTACATTCGGGAAATTTGATTTAAAGCCCTTGAAGTTTATGAAATTTGAAATTGGGACTTTAGATTCTAATATATATAGTATTTATCAACAAATCATGGAACTCCAAAATATATCCAATCTCTCTCCATTATCCTTATCTACCGTTGTTTATGAATCAGACAATTGTTGGATTCTGGTAAAAGAAGTTAGCAATGGGGCAGTTTTAATGGCAGTTACAAAGAATAAACGCCCTGAGGTATTTTCCAATGTTATGAATATACTTGCTGGAGAAATTTTTGAAAATTTAAAAGAATTCTTAAAATCATCTGAATTTTAAATAGATTTGAAAAATTTGAAATAAAAAATATTTTGGTTATATTTAATTTTCACTTTCTTAGAACTTTATTGCTCTTTATCAAACAAACCTATTTTGGTTAATATATGCTGTTTTGCGTGATGCGGTCTTCTTATTACTGTGTTATTTGATTTTTCAATTTCTCTTGCTTCATCACACATTAATGCTGCGGTTCTCATCATTTCATGAGCCGCTGCGAGTAAAGGCATATATTCAGATTTCTCTTTTAACTGAAAACAAGCTTTTCCCGTGACCCTAGATACTGAAGCAGCTAATTCAAAAGCAGCTATAGCTTTAGCTTGGGCATATGGATTTGAAAATTTTGCTGCTTCTGTAGCAATATTTGCATCAACAATGATCTGCGGTAAGTTAGGCGATTTCCCTTCTAACATATCCATAATAACTTTATTTAATTCTTGTGCAATCACTTGAAGTGCGCCAGTAATGGCTAGAACTTTGAGTAAATCTGAATTAAAGATGCTCATTTCTGTAGGATCAAGAAATGGTCTTCTTGCTCCAATCATACTGTCGCAATTTACTAAAATATAACCCATACGTTTTTCTTTAATTTCGTCCAAAGCCTTTTTAGCGGGAGCATCTGAGATCACAATCGTTGGAATACTTCCAGCCATTTCTCGAGCAGCTTTAGGTCCTGGTAAAGCAGCATTAGGACTCGACATAATTATTAATTCAGGCCTAAATTCAAGTAAGGTTTTCATAGTTTCAATACAATGATCTGCTGGATGCATTTTAGCACCTGAGGTCACTTCTCTAACATTGATTCTAGTAGATTCTGCTCTTTCATCCATTAAAAAAGAAAGTAATAAGGAAGATCCAATAGTTCCATTTTTGAGAATACCAATTTTAAGAATTTTACCTTCTTCACTCATATTATACAACTTTTCTTATAATATCATTTTTTAAAATAAAAATATATTACATAGCAATTTTACAAAGTTTTTATTTTTTTTTTATAATTTTATATAAAATAGAACGCTATTAGTTAATACAATTTATTAAAAAAATTGAATAAAACTCAATATAAATATAAAGTTATGGTTAAAATGGAATTAAATGGTGTAGAGATTGAAGATACTTTTTGTGAAGCTTTTGGAGCTGTTTTCAGTAGAATTTTGGTAACTGCCCAAAATGAAAGGTGGCTTAAGATAGCTGGTCAAGTTACAACTGGTTATGGAACCTCAACTATCCATTGTGATGCAGAAGCAGGAATTGATATTTATGTTTCACCAGATGAAACCCCAGATAATCGCCCGGGAGTATTTCTTATGTTCTTCAAGAATAAAAAAGAAGAAATGAGTAATGTAGTAATGAATCGTATAGGACAATGCGTCTTTACTTGTCCTACAACTGCTTGTTTTAATGGATTAGACATCTCCTTAGAACCTGAAAAAACATTTGAAATTAAGTTAGGAGCAAATCTTAAATTTTTTGGTGATGGTTTTGAACAAAAAATTCAAAGCAAATTTCCATTTGAGGCATGGTCAATTCCTGTAATGGAAGGAGAATTTGTTGTTCAAAGCACAGCTACAGTTGGGAAGGGTATTGCAGGAGGTAACTTTTTAATAATTGGTAAAGATCAAGAATCAGCTCTGGAAGCAGCTCAAAAGGCAGTAGATGCAGTAAAAGATATTCCTAACTTAATTACTCCATTTCCAGGTGGAATTGTACGTTCTGGTTCAAAAGTTGGATCAAAATACAAGTTTTTAAATGCCTCAACCAATGATCCATTATGTCCTACTTTAAGAAATAAAATTCAAAATTCTCAGTTAAGAGAAGGAGAAAATTGCGTTTACGAAATCATTTTTGATGGTGCGACTGAAGATATTATAAAAAAAGCAATGAAATTAGGAATTGAAGCAGCTGTTAAAGTTTCAGGTATAAGTCGTATATCTGCTGGTAATTATGGAGGGAATTTGGGCAAATTTCAGTATAAGCTTTTTGATGTTTTAAGTTAAATGTTCGTAAGATCTATTTATTGAAAGTATTAAAATAAATTATTTTCTTTTATAATTTTCTTTTAATTTTTCTTTTATGAGCTATTTTAACATCTGTTTCTTTTTTAACTTCTAAATCTTCTTCTTCTTTTTGCTCTTCTTTATCTTTCGATACTTTTGATTCTATTTCTTTATCAGCTTTACCTTTTTTATCAGCAATTTGAGTCCTTTTAGGAGTAACATTCTGAAGTTTTTTAAATTTTGATTTAAAAGCTTTATATGCAATACCAATTGCTGCAAGAATTCCAATAACTAACCCACTAAAGAAAGTAATCCAAGGTATGTATGTACTTAATACATCCGGAATTATCCTTATTCCTTGAGGAGCTAAATTATAATCATCAGTAAGACTCGTTATTATGCCATCAGTATCAATAACATAAATATATACAAACCAAGTCCCAGTCAATAAATCCACAGTTCTTATAGTAATTTTCGTATCTTGACCTTTATATTCACTTGTGATGTTGAACCATTCATCGCGTTCATTTATGAGTTTAACTTCAATATAACTAATACCTTCTACATCAGATACATTAAATGTGAACACTAAATCTCTCCCATATAATATAGATATACTCTCATTCATTGACATTTTATTTATTCGATAAGAATGTATTTCTGGAGGATTGTTTTTAATTTTGAGAGTATCTGAATACCAATCCACACCTCCATCCGGATCTGTTGCTGTAATATTAAATCTGTAAATTCCTTTTGGCCTAAATGATTCAATCCAAAATGATTCTTTAAAAATATTGTTTGTTATATGAGGTATTTGTATTTTTGGTAATTTTGCTCCTTCAGAATCCGTAATAATCATTTCAATTTTTAAATCGTCAGAATTACTTTCATTATCGGTGGCATTTAGAGTAATAGTACAATTCTCAGTTCTAAAAATTTCAGTTAAAGAAAAGTTTACAGAAGAAGATATGATTTGAGGCCTTTTATTGGATATTTCGAATGGAAAATAAGCTGCCCATTTTTTCTCACCTGTACTATTAGTAAAATTAGCCTTGATATAATAGAGTTTGTTTACCTGTGAAAAAGTTTCATTATCGATTATAAAAGAGGATTGGTAAAGATTTTCTCCTAAATTAGTCAGATTATTTTGTTCAGATTCTTTTACGCTATCAACCACTGTAAGATCCCAATTAAATTCATAATCACTGAAATTATAAATAACAAAGTTGGCTGATAAAGTGTCTCCTATGAAATATCTAGTACTATCAAAGTTAGCCATATAATTGGAGACTATCTGAAAATCTGTATATGTAGTATGTGTATTAAGGAGTGTATTTGAAACATTGTAAATTAAGAAGCTTATATTTTGTTTTCCTAAAGGTGCATTGTAACTTGGTTTGAAGATATAGCTATAATTGTTAATATGAATTGGATGTTTACTCATGTTATAATAACTAACTGTTCCATTGCTAAAGACTGTCTGAAGAGTTACATACTCAACATCATTAAATCCGCTAGTGTTGATTGTAATGTTCACAGATTCAAATAAACGAAAAACAAATGAATCATTTACCTCTATATTTGAATTATTTAAACTAATCGGTGTATAAGAAATTCTGGGTTGTACCAAATCTTTATTAAAATCATTTGTAGAAAAGGAAATATCTTGAGATGGTCTATTTAATGTTATAATTACACAAAAAAAGCTAATCACTAATATTGATAAAGTTAAAATTCTATTGTTATAAAAGCGTCGATATTTCATTCCTATTTCATCTTCTTAATTTTTGATGTTTTATTTTCTTATTTGTAAAGAATAGAATAATTCCTATTGGTATAATAATAGGTAGAACATAAAAAATAATTAAATTAAATGAAGATAAATTTAGAACAATTTCAAAGTAAAATGAGGCAATTTCCTCATCATGACTATTTTTTAAGACAAGTTGATATTTTTTAGTACCAAATTCATAAGGATTAATTGTAGGTATTATTTTCTTTACAATTCTATTCTCTCCAGAAATTAACTCGTCCAAATTAGTATTAACTGGCTTGCCGTTAATGAATAATGAAAAATTTTCAGATTTTTCCTGATTATTTTCAATAATAATTATAAAATAAGCTGGTACTCCTTGAGCAACTTGTTCAGGAAACTTAGCATTGATAATTTCATATTTTGGTAATGAACTAACAGCTAAAACTTTAGAATAATATATTGTTTTATTTATTAATATATTCATTTCTATTCTTAGTGTGTCATTCACAAAGGTTTCAGAGGACTTCAAGTTATATAAAACAGTTTTAGTTTCCTTTGCTTCTAGGGTTTCTTTTACATTAATGGATTCAATTGAGTCAGAGCCTAAACCTGTAAAGCTTATATTTACAGTTTGTGGTGTATTCGGTAAATAATTAATAAGATTGAGGGACACATAAATAGAATCACCAAAAACGATTTTATTTTGATAAATTAAATTGCTATAATTAAATGAGAAACCTATTCGAATTATTCGCCTTATCTCTAAATATATAATATTTCCTTTTTTAATCCTAAAGAATATTTCGCTAAATCCCGATTGTGTACCTAATTTTGCTGCTAGATCAAATTCTATCTTATAATCTTCTTCAACACCACCAATGAAATTTATTTCTTGCGAGGGGAATTTTATTATATCATCTCCTTCTAAAGATGCTGTTAAAGTTAAATTATCTTGTCGAGCGTAATTTATGTATAGCGAAATGTTTATAATTGGACCTTGATTTAAAATGTTTACTATACCCTCAATACTTTTGTTAATTAACCCAGAGGAAACCGTAAAATATTTCAAACTTTCTGCCATTTTAAAGTATGAAGTATTTGCCCATATATAAACTGAATAATCTTCTCCTATTGGTAGAGTATCATTTATTGTGTAAAGGAGAGTATCAGAAGAAGTTGTGATATTAATTTTCCTATTAAATAGATGAAGAAATGTTCCATTTGGGAATTTAAAGACATAATTAATATCTGCATTTGCAATACTATAATTAATGGTAAAGGGAATATATTGTTTAGATTCAAGATCATAATACCTATTAGCTTTTTCAAAAAGATATATAGATGTGAGATTCATAACATCTTGATTAAATGTGAAATCTGGGACTTCTTGTGAATTATTATATTCTGCTTTTAGAAAAGTATTACTATAAATTTCAAATGCTTCTAAATATGATGCACATAACTTCAAATTAGATTGAAGATTTTTAGTACCATTATTGGGATCATTAGCAAGAGAGAAATTGTATGCATTAACGTTTATATCATAGAAATTGTTTTCAAACGATTTTGAGAGATTAATAGCTCTATTATAATACGTGATATTACCTGTCGATTCAAACAATTTTAAACACGCGCTCATCATTAATGCATTATTTTCGAGATTGATACTCTCATCTTCAAAGATTGTTAAAGTAGGATCTCTTATATTCATATAACCCTTATCATTTACATAAAATTTGAAATCTAAAGCATTATATATTGAAATAGCATTTCTTAAATACTCTGATTCTGTTTTATCTCCTAATCCACTCGCAATCCAAAATTCAAGTAATGCTATTATCCCTAATGCATTATCTCGTAAATGATAATTTAGATCACCAAGACTCCAATCTAAATTTGTAGTGTGTATAAATAGCTTTTTCCCAAATTGGTCCCATGTATTTAAAAGAAGTTTCTCCATTGTTTGATTTGCTAACTCGTAAGCTCTAAGTTTTATTTGATTATTTAAGTTTAAGATGCTATAAGTACGATGTATAAGTAGATTTGCTAAAATTGCATTAAAATTGCTTTCAATATATTTTTCACTAGATCCATTGTAATGAATAAATCCATAATTAATATTATCCCAGAAAGTCGTGGAATTTATGAGGGAAAACATTTCATTTACTTCATCAATTGGTTTTTGTCCATTCACTAAATTATCATCAATTTTATTGCCAGTATTTTCTATCAATAGGAAAATTGGGAGTAAATTATCTGTTAAAAATCTTGTACTATTCTTTATTTCCCCTGTAGAATTATCAATAGACTCTACAAATCCATAACTATAGGGAGAATAATCTTCTCCTAGCCATAATGGAGTTGCTTTTAAGTCTAGATAAATCTCAAATGTCTCTGTAGGAGTTATTTGTTCTTTTAGCAATGAACTATAAATAAAAAGGTTATCTTCAGAATAAATAGTATCATCTGTAATAGTACCATTCTCATTACCATATCTGAAAAAAGTAAAGGCATCAAAGTTTAGGTCTGTTTTATAATTCGTTATTACAAAGTTTCTTAAAGATTCAAAGTTCATTGTAAAAGGATCTATAAGCATTGATGTGTCTATTGCAATTTTAGGTTTATTCGCGTCAATATAGGGTAAATTTTCGTTTTTAGTTGGTTCATTTAAATCTGATTTTAGAAAAGTATTATTATTTGATAGAGAAATAAGAAAAAGCATCCCAATAAAGGTAAATATTATAAAAAATTTCAATTTTTTATTATATAAGCTAAAACCATACATTATATCTTTTATAAAGCTATGAATAAATTTTTACTGTATTTTTAAATTATATTTTTAAAAAATCCTTATCTTTAAAATTTTTTCAGAAGGTTGCTAAAAGATCTGAATATTTAGCAAAAATGTAAGAAATTAATTTAATTGTTTCTTTTTGATAAGTTCAGAAATAGTTGCAATATTTACTCTTGTTTGATTCATAGAATCACGTTCTCTTATTGTAACAGTATTATCATCTAAAGACTCATAATCAATCGTAATACAAAATGGAGTTCCTAACTCATCTTGTCTCCTATATCTTTTACCAATAGAACCTGCTGAATCAAAGAAAGAATTTATTCTATTTTTTAATAAAGTTCTATGCACTTTAAGTGATAAATTCATAATATTTTCCTTATTTCTCACAAGTGGAAATACAGCTACAGTATTGGGAGATAAATTTGATTGTAATTTTAGAATAATTCTTCCTTCTTCAACCTTAAAAGAACTTTCAATAAGAGTATATATAATCCTATCAATCCCGAATGCAATTTCTAGAATTTGGGGTATTTCTTTAATATTAGTATTTGGATCCATAACAATTTCAAAATTTTGATTTGAATATTCAGCATGTCTTCTTAAATCATAGTCAGTTCTATCATGTATTCCACATACTTCAATCCACCCAAATTGAGTTGATTTTACTTCTAAATCCCATGCATCATCAGCATAATGAGCACGCTCATTAATCGAATGCTGTCTAAACCTAATCAATTTTTCCGGAATACCTAAAATTTTTGTTAAATAATAGCTAATATAAAGGCAGTAAGCAAATGCTGGTTTTTTCAGAAAACCATTTTCTATAGCACTTTCAAGATTAATAAAGTTGGGTTTATTTATTCCTTTTTCTTGGAG
>SMTZ1_10014620_pt1 | contig 12469 bp, 15 predicted proteins | sample DeeMarSWOR136_30_FD_25667 | JGI IMG/M metagenome (IMG submission 25667) | reverse complement strand
AAAACACCGCTAAAGAAAACGGATTTAATAGCTATGATGATGGGTGAGACAGGGATGCAAAGAAGGAAGATCGTAGGGCTTCTACGGGGGGGTGAAGGGGAGTTTTGGGAAGTCAGGAGAGGTGATAAGAATGCTCTGTTTTACCATGTAGAGAGCTTATAAATCGTGGTAAAACAGGGTAAAAAAAGCATGTAGTTTTACCAAAGATTTCCCTTTAAAATCAACAAATTTACCAATTTTACCAGACCCCTTAGAAATTTTGGTAAAACAGGATAATATCCTAAAGGTTGCTATGGTAAAACTAGGTAAATTTATTATAGCACTATGGTAAAACTAAAATAGTGGAATTAGAGTAAAAACACAGTGAAGTAGAGGTAAAAGGTTGTATATTAGCTTATGTTACAAGATACTACATTATATGTAAGGGATAACGATAAATAGATATTATTAATTTCACAGGCAATCGATTTTGCCGAGGGAGGAGACGATATGAAGACTATAAATTTCTTACTGAGGTCATTCAGATGGAAACCAAAGATAATGAAACTAAAACGAGAGATATTTTTAAAAAGGTACAACATGCTTTTGTTATTTCCAACCTTCTCTTTACCCTACAAAATAGTGAGATATTAGATTCAGAAGAGATGAATCCTGAGATGGTAAGGGTAGCTTTATTGATGATAAATCAGGAACTAGAAGATGTGATTAAATTAATTAACGAACCCTACTATTACAGATTTAATTTAAATCATTTTTAGGGGAAATGATAGTCTTTGAGGGAAGATAGTAGGTGGATTACTGAGATTCCAAGAAAAGGAAATCAGCAAGTGGATTGATGCTCAAGTGAAAGAAAATAGAAATTTATGAAAATAATCCTTGACATTTTATATAATATGTGATACTTGATAGATTGGTTATCATACTAATTATCATACCAAAGGAGCTATAAATGGGAGAATCAAAACTTATGGGTGTAAGGCTTCCAGTTGAAGAGTTAGAGAGATTGAGGGAAGCTAAATGGGAGCTTAGGAAGCCTGTGAATGCCATAGTAAAGGAAGCGATTAGCGAGTATCTTAATAAGTATTTGAAAGCCAAGAAACGTAGATCATCAAAATAGCCTATATACTAACCATTACGCTGGTAAAGATCGTCCATCCTGGGACAATCTCATAAGCCAAAAAATCTACAATGAAGGGAGGTGATAAAGATGGCTATCCTTATTGAATGTCCGAGGTGCAACTATAAGCAAGCTGCGAAAGCGAGGAAGTGTAGGAAATGTAATATAGACCTTACAAAAGCAGACAAGAAAGCCTACTATATTGATTACTACTATAAGGGAAACAGAAAGAGGGAGAAAATAGGTTTTTCTAGATCATTAGCTGAAGGCGAATTTTGGGATCGAAAAAAGAAGATTAGAGAAAATAGGTTTCTGGATATAAAAAAGGAGATTAAAACCCGATTCAAAGAATTATCAAAGTGGTATCTTGAGCTAGATGTAGTCAAGCACAAGAAGTCTTATAAAAGGGACTGTACAAGCATAGATAAACTTAACGGTTACTTTGGGAAAAGGCTTATCACTGAGATAACTCCTTCTATGGTTGAAAAATATAAGACCTATCGCTTGCATCAAAACTCTTATAGAAAACATGCTACAAAACCAGCTACGCTAAACAGAGAACTAGCTTGTATGCGTCACATGTTTAATCTAGCAATAAGAGAGAGGAAAGCTGAGATAAATCCTGTAAAGGGTGTGAGATTAGAGAGAGAGCACAACAAAAGGGATAGGATTTTATCTGAAGATGAGTATCAGAGGCTACTAGAGAATTCTCCTGCTTATCTAAAACCGATTCTGATTGCTGCCTACCATAGTGGAATGAGGAAAGGTGAGATATTGAATTTAAGATGGGATAGGATTGATCTGACAAGTGGGTTTATTCGTCTACGTCCTGAAGATACTAAGAGCAGTGAAGCTAGGTCGATACCTCTTAATAAGGAATTGACAGAGCTTTTCAAAAATACTATAAAATGTTTGCACCATGATTATGTGTTTACCAATAGAAACAAGCCGATTAAAAACATCAGGGAAATCTTTGCAAAGGTATGTGAAGAAGCAGGGGTTAAAGGGTTCACCTTCCATGATTTTAGAAGATCATACATCACCAGGAAAAGAAGAGAAGGACATGACCCTATCAAAATAATGAAGGCTACAGGTCATAAGGCAGTTTCTATGTATCTGAGGTATAACACGGTAACTGAGGAAGAGTTAAAGACCTTAAATTCAGGTCGGATGGACACCTATATGGACACCAGCCAAAATCATATCCTAGGCACTCCTACATCGTGCCTGGGTGGCGGAATTGGTAGACGCAAGGGACTTAAAATCCCTCGGGGCTCTGCCCTGTGCGGGTTCGATTCCCGCCCCAGGCACTTTTTTCATGTATTTTCATATTACTCCCTTTTGCACTCATCCACAAAATTATTTTTTATGTATCATAACCCATAAATTTTCAGCCATCGGTGGTCAGCTTTGAACCATATAACTATTATCGTTTTAACCCTTTAGAGAAAAAGCTCCACCATTTCTGATAGGGTGGAAAAAGCAATAAGCTTGAGCGGGTTTTAAAGCCTTGTCCAAACTTTTTAACTGGGTTTACTGATTGCCGAAAACTTACCCAACAAACTACCTTATTTATATATATCCATTTAAATCTAAATTACCGTTAAATAACGCTAAAGTGTTGCCTATAAATTCCGATATTAATATTATATTTTTGGTTATATAAATGATTCATCAAAAAAATTAATGTTATCTAATAAAAATCGAAATAGGATATTGTTTATGAAGTAGAATAGTATCTACAAGGCCTTAATTTCTCTAACCAAAGGAGGTAACTATGCCTAACACCATTCAACCAATCAACCCCTTACAGAATGGTCAAATGATAAATTCTTCTCAGGATAAACCGCCTCAACCAAAACCAGCGGAAAAACCAGTAGAGAGACCAGAACAAGCTTTAAATGATCGTTCTGAAAGAGCAGAAGCTCACAATGCACCTTCTCCTAAAAAGGTAGACAACCAGAAAGTTGAGGAAAATCAACCAGGAGAGAACCCTGTCGCTGAAAATCCAAATCCTCAAGAGACCCAAAATAATCAAACAAATAAACAACGTGGAATCACCCTAGACATTATGACTTAAACCTTTTTGCTGAATAAAAACGTTGTTCTAACGATTGGTGTGCTTATGACCTCTATCAATACCACTTCACTGCATCAATTCTCCTCTCAATTTCATAGATACTCATCAAATAGCATCTCAGATAAGTATAAGGAGAACCTCTATCTTGCCCGGATTGCCAGAGAAGACAGGAGATCAAGCACCCAGAATTCCATTGAGAATGTAGTTGAAACCACACGGGAAGAGCAGAATGTCTCTAACATCTCTGATGAAGTTAACTTTTCTCAAACTGCACAATATACTACACCCAAACCCAGCATGAGTATTTATGCTTTAAAAACTAACTCTAGCGAGAATAATCAGTCGTACGATAACACTATCAACCAACTCAAGGCACAAAAGAATAGCTTACAGCAGGAACTAAACAGGCTAAACCAGAAGGGGAGAAACCAGGCAACCTACCCTAATCATGAAGGAGATAGGGGAATAACACAGGATGTAGAAACAACCGTTTTACCAGCAAATAGACTGATGAAGGAAGAAGCACCTCTCGCTAACGTGTTAAAACAGCAGATTGATGAGATGGAACAGGAGATTAATAAGAATCGTAACAAATCTAACATTGGAGTAAATTTTGACCCAACCAATAGGCTCAGTTTATCCCAACTGCGACAGAAAAAGACCAGACTTGAACAACAGCTTAGAAACCTGGAAGTCGAGGTATCAAAACTCTGCAATTGGACACAAGACAACAACCGGCCTGCTACCAAAGAAACGGTAGAAGAACATGAAAATTTCTCATATCAAAACCACATGGAGAAATTGCGAATAAAAAAGAAGATAAGAAATCTGGAGAGTGAAATCAATGTATTAGAGAGAAAGAGGATAGTTCATAAAATTCAAGCTGCATTAAATGAGACAGGAAATGTATCAAATGAAACCACCAATGCAGAGAATCATTTACTAGACATCGAGGTTTGATACGGGATGCTGGATATTCAATAAGTGAGGGGTGGAAACAAAGTTTGCTTCCACCCCTCATCTCATTATTATTAAGTTGTACCCACCTAAAATAAATCAGACCTCTCCATCGAATAACTTTGGCTTATTCATGGTAGGGCTTTTATAACCGCTTAGTGCCTGTTTCCCCTTTCCTATCTCTTTAATCTTTTCTCCAATCCCTTCTTTAAGTTCTCTCAGTTTAATCTCATTTTCCTGATCAATAGCGATAGTCTCTTCAATAATCTCATATAACTGCTTACTCACTATTAAAATTTGATCCTTTAATTGAGGTGGAATATCTTCAAGGCTCTTAGGTAAATCTTCAAGATAGGGATCCATCTCAGACTGCAACGATTTCAGTTGAGAGATGATTTCCTTTCTAATAGCATCACTCTCCATTACAATCCTGATATCTCCAGCAGCAATGGCATCTCTTTGTCTTTTTGCAAACTCATTAATCTGCCGATTCTTATTCATTTGTTCCAATAACAAATTCAAATAGTTTTCCATTACAATATCCTATGTGACAGTTTATAGTTATCAGTTATTAGTTGTCAGTCGTCAGTTGTCATTGGTCATTTGACCGTGGACCGTTGTCTGTAGACTAAGAATTCTTTATTCTGACTCCTGAATTCTCCTACAATATTTCATTTTTTCTTAGGGGATTCTTCGTGATTCTCGTAGTTTCATTTGTTTCGAATTTCGAAATTCGATATTCGGATTTTTGCCTGAACGAGACTTTTCGTTCAGGCACTAACTATGTCTTAATCGCCCGACGATTGTAAATCCCGGGTTTTTTTACACCACCTTCTGCCCTAGCCTGTAATCGTTCTTCCAGTTTTTCTCGATTCTCACTAGCCTCTTTCTGCTTATTCTTACTTTCCTGATTTAAAATACTTACCCACGCTTCACGCAATTCATGTAAAACCCTTAATGCCTCATCTAACATCACAGGGTCATTATTCAAATTGGCGTTCAACAATCTCATATTTACAAATTCATAGAGCTTGCCTAAGTTTGCTGCAATCTCACCACCTTTTTCCATATCCAGGGAATCACCCAACCCGGTAACAATGTTCACAGACTTGCTAATAGCCTTATTCTTATTTTTTATCTCATCATATGACAGTTTATCACTCTTGCTTAAGATTAGCTTGGCAAGCTGAATATTTTTTATAACCTCATCATAGAGTTGAACAATTAGTTCTACTCCACTGGCAGTGATAACCTTATTCTTTTTATATTCGTTAAAAGCAACTTTAGCGCTCATCCATTCCTCTTTCATAATCTACCAGAATAACTACGAAGATCACAAAGAACATGAAACCACGAAGACCGCGAAGAAAATTATAAAACCATTCTCTTGATGCCTGATTTTTAGACCAATTGTTTATACTCACCTGTTAGAGTGTCCTCAATCTTCAAATTCATTTTTCTTTTTACTGTGTGATCCTTCGTGTACTTCGTGGTTCAATTGATTCCTGTCACCTAACCCTTGTCCGTATACTGTGGACTGTCGACCGTTGACTGTGGACTATTTAATCCCTGACTCCTACTCATTTATCATATATAACGTCGGGAGACTATTCAATTGCATACTCAGATAATCCGCCTGGACCTGCAATGAACTGAGGAGCACCTCAAGATTTACAAATTGCTTCCTGAGCATCTCCTCCATGACTAACAGTCTGTCCTCCTTAATCTCAATCTGCACATCAATGTCGTCAATTACATCCTGATAGGCATCGTTTCTGTGGGCAATGCTACCCTCATTAGGATCGGTAGTGTAGTCCAGTTGAGTGCTCAACTGGGCTGCTATACCTGAAGAGACATAGATATTGCCCTTTCCACCAGCAACGGTAGTAGTGGTACTTATCTTTAAGCCCTCCTCTTCAAAGCCTGTTGCTCCGGTCAGGTACCTACCTTTTCCATATGCGGCATGACCATTTATGGTTCCCACCACGTCAGTGCCTGTCTCGGTAACTAAGCTAGTCCCCACTCCAGTCTGCCCTTCAATATCATTTTTATCAGATATCACAGTAAATTTCATATCCGATCCGTAATCAGTAGAGGTAATCTTTAATTTGCCTCCGTTACTGGTTGCAACTAACCCTACTCCTTCCGTGTTGAATTTGGTATTCAATTTACTCACCACAGTATTTATGCTATCCCCCAAAGAGAGGTTTACCGTAAATGCAGTTACCGTTGGGACTACCTCTGTAGCCTCATCAGCGAAAGTAAAGGTTAAGGTCTCATCATCGTCAAGCCCTTCACTGTCGATAACCCTACTACTTTCAAAAGTTGCCTGTGCCGGGGGGGTATAGATGTAGATACTGTATGTGCCTGCCTTGGTAGCACTGGTTTTACTTTCATATTTTATGGAGCTGTCGGTGGGAGTACCACAATCAATAAATAACTTCATTACACTCAAGGCATCATCATTCAGGGCATCGCTTAACTTACTATCGTCAATAGAAAGTTGCCCTGTGGTATCTGCACTGATGCCTATCTGGTAGAGAGTGGTATAATCACCTGTTAAACCGGGTATGCTATTCACCACAATGTTTTTCAAGCTGGCCTGGACGCCCCTCACTGTATAATCCCCCCTTAAGGGATTATCATCAGGATTTTCAGCGTCATAGTAAAAGGCTTTGTAGAGGTCTTCCATCACAGAATTATAGGAAGAAACGAAGCTCTCAATATTTGACTTGGCTGAACTGATACTCCCCTGGGAGACAGTAACTGTATTTTCTTTAGTTGAATCTGCTTTGATTAAATTCAAGGTTACACCATCAATAACATCAGAAATGGTATTGCTATCCTTGACCAGGGTAAGGGAGTCTACACGAATCACTGCATCTTGTGCCTCGTCGAAGGTGGGGTTAAAAACATCCACCCTGAAGGTGTCACCTTCATCTATGTTTCCAGTGTCAAACTTAACTTCCACGTTATTTTCAATTTCAGTAAAACTCGTAGGAAATGCATAACCACTTCCACCATTATCTTCCCAGGTAATTCCTCCATCAGTTGAATATCTATAACGTGCATCATCAGCACCTCCAATTTCCCCAGCTGTCATACATTCTATAATATAGGTTGTATTGCTGGTACCTGTATAGTATTCTGAGGTATTGGAAGTTACCGTACCGGTATAGGTACCGCTGTTGGTAGTATCTGCTGTGGCTTCCTCGATGAGCTTGTTGGTAAAATCGAGCTGGGTTACATTAGTGGTAATTTGTATATCGTTGCTTTCCCCCGTGCTATCGCTGGTTAAAACCAGCCGGTAGGGATTGGTATCAGTCCCATCATTTAAAATTGTAGCCGTTACCCCTGCACTGGCAGAATTAATTATATCCCTTAGCTCTTGTAAGGTAGTGGTGGTAGTGATTTGAATATCGGTAATGGCACCTGAGTCGCCAATCTTGAAACTGAAATTACCACCACTGGGGTAACTGACACTATCCAAAATGGGTGTGGAATTTTTATCTGCCCATCCCTGAGAGGCAATTTTATGGGCCTGGGCGAGCTGATCAACGTAAACGGTATAGCTCCCTACTGCGGCGGAACTAGAAGCAGTAGCCGTTAAATAGGTATCGGTACCTGAGCTGGTTACCGCAACCGACTTGGTGTTAAACATACTTTCATCATTTAGGTTTTCAGCAGCAGATTTTAACGAGGAGAGCTTTATACTCAGAGCGTCCAATGCCCCCATCTTCTCCTGGATATCCGCTTTCCTGCTCTCCAACAGGGTGATAGGACCTCTCTCCAGCAAGATAAGCTTGCTCACCAGCTCTTCATAATTGATACCTGAAATAAGTCCCAGGCTTGAGGCAACTCCCATAGTATTCTCCTTTTTTAAATGGGACGCAGATTTTCGTAGATATCCGCAGAAAGCTAATTAAAATGTAAAAAATTAGTTATGGTAGGCAATTTTATCCCTTATTGAAGGTAACCACAAAGTTACAAAGGACACCAGGTGCTTGGTTGTGTCTTTATAAACAATTACTATAACTAACTTTATTCTATCTTTTACTACACTTCGTGTACTTTGCGACTTCGTGGTTTATTAAAAAGCAATATCCATACCAGGCTACTGAATGAAGAGTTTGAGTAGTCAACTAATTTAAACATAAGAAATTTTCTTTATTTTACAACTTAACAACTCAACAACTAAACGACTAAACTGAATGACTAATGATAGTACTAAATTCTGCCTAAATATTTTTCCTTCGTGCCTCTTCGTGTTCTTCGTGGTTTCATTTATAAAAGAGGAGGGTAGAGATTACCCTCCTCTTTTCCTGTTTACTCCTTTATACACTTTGATTAACGAGCATCCCCATAACAGCATCCATCCTCAAAGCGAGACGGATCATCTCTTCAGGGGGAATTTGCCGAATAACCTTTTCGGTATCGCCTTCCATAACCTTCACTATGATTTTCTCTATCCTATCATCATAGGAGAAGCTAAGCTTTCTGCTAAGAGACTTAGCCAGTTCATTAACTTCGACAAGAGTTTTTTCTACTGACTCCTTGGAAGGCTTCTCATCTACATTAACTCTATTCTTATCACCTGGTGAAGGCTTTACCGCATTATTCTCCTGTACCGGATTTGCACTATCTCTTACAGCAGGCTTAGACGCTCCTGAAGAACCAAAGTTGCGGAGCTGCTCAATAACAGGAGTAATAACTTCATTTATGTCAGAGGTCATTACCTTCACCCCCTAACCTTTTTACCCCCAGGGATAAGGAACTATCCCCCATCCCCAAAGTTAGTTAACCTTCATTCCAGGTTAGCCCAGTAGCTGCAGCGCTAACTGCGGCAACTGATTTGCCTGTGCCAGAATGGCAGTGGCTGCCTGAGTCATAATAGAGTTTTTAGTAAATACTGCGGTCTCTTCAGCAAAATCCACATCCTTGATTCGAGAATCAGATGCTGACAGGTTTTCCGCAGTGGTCGTCAGGTTTACTATGGTCAAGGTTATCCTTGACTGGATAGCACCTAGCTCCGACCTGGTGGTGTTAACCTGATAAATGGCAGCATCAAGAGAAGCCAGCGCATCATCAGCACCTGTCTGGGTGGAGAGATCAATCAAACTTATCGCAGCATTCAGATTTGTTGCGTAATTCCCTGTACTGATATTGCCAAAATCCGCAGTAGTACCAGCAAGGGTAAAGTTCTTAGTAGAATTGAGCTTTACTCCACCTCGAGTGATAAGGGTGCTTAAGTTGGCTTCAGATGCACCGCTTTTTGCCACCACAGAGATATTCCTTCCATCAGATGCAGTTAATGTCAGTACTGAGCTACTAATGCTGGCAGTTACACCCGTGGAAGAGGATTTGGCGTTAATGGCAGCAAGCAGAACACCCGTGCTATCACCAGCACCTATTGAAGAAACGGCACCTATATCAATATTATTGATATAGAGGTCCCCCGCTGCTATATCTCCCGCTGTAATAGCCGCAGAACCAGTCACTGTGGTAGCTACCGCTAAGGCGTCTACATCAGTTTGAGACTTTATCGCATCGATAGCAGCCGCCTTGGCAATAGCACCGGACTCGCCATTGTAGAGAGTATTGGTGGTTCCTGAAGCAAAATATGCACTAGCCAAACCAAGGATTGTTGCAATGGATGTTGCCGTACTTACAGTTGCATTCGTAAGGTCAAAGGTGATATTCTTACCTTGATCAGCAGTCAGGACCAAGCTTGTATCAGAACCTTGTCTTGCCGTTACATAGGTTGTGGCAGTCTGGTTATTTATAGCAGTCATAACAGCAGTTAAGACATCTCCTGCGCTACCTGCGCTTGCTACCGCTTGCTACAGTAATAGTTGCTATGGTCACGCCATTGATTGCCAGTCCAGAGACTGTTAATGAATCTGGAGCGGCAGCTACATCTTGCACCCCCGCAAGGTCCATAACCGATACCTGATCAGTTGATTCAGCAGTGGCAGCAACCATTACATCATTAATGACAATTTCACCAACTGTGAATCCACCTTCAGAAGTTCCGGTATCCAGTGTTGCCTCTACATTTGCCCTCGCACCTAAGGCCGCAGCCCTGACGTCACCGATAGAGAAGCTGATGGTCTGACCCTGGTTAGCACCGATCTGGATCTGTCCAGATGTGAAACTACCATCGAGCAGCACATTACCAACGAATTCAGTGTCATTTGCTACCCTGGTCAATTCAGCAACGAGCTGATTTGCTTCTTGAATGAGCAGGTCTCGGTTGGTGGTATCAGTGGCGGATTGTACGGCGAGGTCTCTTAATCTTAAGAGAATGTTGGTAGTAACATCCAGCGCACCTTCGGCTGTCTGGGTCATACTGATGGCGTCATTGGCATTTCTTGCTGCCTGGAGAAGCCCTCCAATCTGACCTCTCAAGTACACCGAAGTTGCCATCCCGGATGCGTCATCCGCTGATTTGTTGATTCGAAGACCGGATGACAGTCGCTCAAGAGATTTATCCAATTTAGAACTGATATTGGATAAATGTCTTTGAGAATTTAAAGCAGCTATATTGGTGTTAATTCTGAAACCCATCTTCTTTACCTCCTTGTAAGTGTTTAATCATTTAGGCATCCATGCCCTAACCTTGATGTGATATGTGAAGCAATCTTTTATAGAACCCTTCAGACCGGCTTTAAGGAAAACCCTGCCGCCAAATCCTGTTCTATGAGGTCTTGCTTCAACGACCTCTTCTTTCATCCCCCCTTTCTCATAAATTATTTTTGCCACTAATTGCAGCGCTCTATTTCGAGATGATTCAACTTTGAGCTGTTTAGTTTCCGTGGCGTTTATTTCCATTATCGGTAATAGGTAAAAAAACTTTAGCACAATTTTATTGATTTTTTACGGTCGGATGTTGAGGAAGCAAGATTATTATGTGAAAAATTTGTATAAATGATGGGTATATAAATATAGTTATGAAAGAATTCAGGAGTTTTGAGTCAGAAGCTGAAATCTATTATTAATTAAATTTTTCTCTTATAGATCTTATATAAGCTTCTAGCATTCGACTGACTTCTCCTAAATCATCCTTTAGCTGTTTAGTATCTCCATAATTAAGATCACTGCTGAGAATCAAATAGAAACGAACCTCTTCTAATGAACCCTGAGCTATTTTAAAGTATTTGAGTTTATCAGGTGAAGTCTTTTTCTTAAACCCCTCCGCAATATTTGCTGGGATGGAAACTGCTGCACGACGTATCTGGGAGGAAAGTCCAAATAGTTCATGCTTGGGAAAAGATTTGCTTAATCGATATATTCTAAGGACAACTTGATGAGCTTTTTGCCACACCATGAGATCTTCGAATGTCTTAGCCTTCATCTTATCTTCCTCCTTGTAGTTTTTCTAACTTTGAATTATGTTTCCTGACTTCAAATATCATGCTGATGTTATGAAGTAAACTTTAATATGAATATCCCTCTCCTTCTTTACAACTAAATTTTTATTCTGGCTTCTGACTCCTGGATTCTGGCTCCTTTCACATAAGGCATCTTTTTCCTACCTATAGTATTATATAACCCCCTCTTGCCTACCTCCCCCCAGCCTCCTATAATTAGGACGCAGATCTTCGCAGATATCCGCAGAAAATCATTTTCTATCATTACTGCATTCTCCATTCTATCTTCTGACTCCTTTTCCCTTTCCTCTATCCCCCAACTCTTGGCGGCTGTAGACTGTGGACTGTCGACCGCTGACTGTGGACCATTTACTCCCTGCCCCCTACTCTTTCTTTACCTTCGTGTTCTTCGTGGTTCAGCTTGCTGGCACAAAAGTTGCTGGACTACAGAAAAAAGTGCTAAAGAAAAATCATCCGTTGCCGATAAAGCACTTAAACTAACCACTCACTTAATGGACAGTTGTATTTTGTTATGAATAGAGACGAATTAAAATTCTTTAAATCTTCACCCCTCTTAAAAAGGCTGCTCATTCTAACGGCAATTGAAGAAAATCCCCACATCAGCCAAAACAACCTGGCTGAAGAGGTGGGATTGACCTCATCCATGGTTAACAATTACATTAGAGAATTGTCAAAAAAAGGAATGATTAGCATTAAAGGCAAAACTAATCGCACCATGAGTTACAACCTTACCCCTAAAGGTCTCAAGGAAAAGATGTCTTTACTTATTGCGTACACCATAGAAACTACTGAGCTCTATCAGGATGCCAAGCAGGAGTTTGCTCAAAAGCTGCAGGAAGTTTATGATGAGGGGATTCACAATGTTGTCCTCTTCGGGGCTGGCGAAACGGCAGAGATTCTCTATAATGCTTCTAAATCCCTGGA
>SMTZ1_10020039_pt1 | contig 12471 bp, 7 predicted proteins | sample DeeMarSWOR136_30_FD_25667 | JGI IMG/M metagenome (IMG submission 25667) | reverse complement strand
CGGACGTTGGGATCGAGTTCGTTCGTCTCGTTCCGGCCACCTGGGAAGCCGAGGGGCGCGACTTTCTTCTCGGGGATGCAGACAATTTCACCGGCATTCCCGACCGGGATTATGCGAAGCTCAAGAGTGTGCTCGATGTCGCCCATCGCCACGAGGTCAAAATCGTGCTGACAATGTTCAGCCTGCCCGGAGCGCGCTACCGTCAGCATAATGACTATAAGTTCGACTATCGCCTTTGGACCGAAGAAAAATACCAGGAGCAGGCCCTTGCCTTCTGGAAGGAACTGGCCGGACGGCTTAAGGACCATCCGGCTATCGTGGGTTACAACCCCCTGAACGAGCCCCACCCGGCCCGCAAGGACGGACACCAGGGCGAAAATGAGAAAGGTTTTGAGAAGTGGTTGGCCCGGCACAAAGATACCACGGCCGATCTCAACCGGTTCAACCGACGAATGGTGAAGGCTATTCGCTCCATGGATGCTGAAACGCCCATTATCCTTAACTGTTGGTTCCATTCGGCGCCGAATGGACTCCGATACCTGGCCCCCATCGATGACAAAGCCGTGCTGTATGCATTCCATTTCTACGATCCGTGGGAATTTACGACCTATCGCGTCAACAAGGGACGATTCTCCTATCCGGGCAAGATGCCCGTCGCTGGATCGGACGCGACGGCGCCATGGACACAAGCCGATCTTAAGGCGCGCATTCAGCCCGTAATCGACTGGGCGAAGCGATTCGACGTGCCCGCCGCGCGGATCGTCGCCGAGGAATTCGGATGCGACCGCCGCGTTGCCGGCGCTAAGGCGTATCTCGAAGATTCAATCACCACATTCAACGACCACAAGTGGCATTGGGCGTTCTACTCCTTTCGCAGCTCCGACTGGGACGGCTTGGACTACGAGCTGGGCACGGAGAAGTTAGGCTGGAAATACTGGCAAGAACGAGAAAAGGGCATCGACCATGAAGCTCTCATCCAACGGCACGACAATCCTTTGTGGGACGTGTTCAAGCGGGAATTCTCCCCGAATAAAGTATCCGCGCCCCCGGTGAGATAAAATGTGACGCGGTCTGCTTCCGGCAGAAAATTTTTTCAAAAATTCTCTTTTTCTTGTTGATCCTACTGCAAATACAGTATATACTATATTTACAGTACTATTGTTTTATTAAGGAGAAAGGCATAATGAAAACCTGGAGATGCAGATCTTGTCGGTTCTTTGGGACCGGGGCGCTTCGACGGCCCGAGAAGTACTCAAAGCCATGCCGGACGGCAAACAGCGGGCGTATACCTCGATTCTTTCGGTCATGCAGGTCATGGAAAAGAAGGGATTGCTCAAACATACCAACCGCGGCGTGGCGCACGTGTACAGCCCGGCGGTGACCAGGAAAAAGATCATCCGGCCGTTTTTGCATAAAGTCGTGAACGAGGTCTTCGGCGGAAAGCCCTCGGCAATGATGCAAACCCTTCTAACCGAAACGCCGGTTAGCGAAGCCGAGTTGGCACAGATACAAGAACTGCTGGATCAGACAAAGGCCCGTAAATCCGACAAGGCCGCAAAGGGAGAGACAAAATGAATCGCCTTATTGATTTGCTCAACAGTGACGCCTGCGCCAATTTGCTGACGGCCCTGCTTCACAGTCTATGGCAGGCAGTCGCCATTGCGACTTTGCTGCTGCTTTTTCTGAAAAGTCAGGCCGCGAAGCACTCCAGCGTCCGATACACAGCGGCTCTTATCGCACTGACTATTCTCCTGCTTTGCGCCCTTTTCACCTGGGCCGTTCTGGAATATGAACCTGCGGTGACTGAAGAAGTGCCGTCGATCGCATCTTCGGCTGGTCCCGGCGAGAAGAATGTCCTCGTTGGAGGGGAAACTTTTGAGTTTGAGGTCCCTACGGAAGATTCTTCCCGATCCAATTGGCGAGCCTGGGCGATCGGCGCCTGGCTGATCGGCGTTGTTCTCATGCTCTTGCGAGCCGTTTATATCATGGTCGGCGGCGCCAGACTTCGACGGCAATGCAGACCTTTGGAAGACGAGCCTATATTGGTTCTCGTCGAGCAATTGCGCAAGTGTGTCGGAATCGCCCGGCGGATTCGCGTGGCCGTATCCGAACACATTTTCGTCCCGGGCGTGGTCGGCTGCATCTGGCCCACGCTGCTGCTGCCCGCCTCGATGATCAGCGGCGTCCCGACGGACGACCTGCGCGCCATTCTCGCCCACGAGCTGGCGCACATTCGACGATATGATTATCTGGTGAATTTTCACCAGATGGTGATCGAGGCGATCTTCTTTTTCAATCCCGCCGTGTGGTGGATCAGCCAACAGATAAGATTCGAGCGCGAAGCCTGCTGTGACCAGGCCGGCATCGCCGCAACGGGCCAAAGAATCCGATATGCCGAAGTGCTCGCCGACTGGGCGCATAGATTGAAAGACGGGAACATCAATGTCGCCGTGCCGGCCATAGGCTTCGGTAAGGCCGATGATAAAGGCGGGCTTGTCGAGCGCGTGCGACGGATCGTCGTGGCCGGACATCGCCCCAGACTGAGGGTCTCGTGGTATGTTGCAGCGATCACGCTGATTCTGTCCGTAGCCATTCTCATCGGCCTTTGGCGCGGAACGACGATGACCGTGGCCCTGGCAGGCAAGTTGCTGACGCCGCAACAGCGCATCGACAAAATAACAGAAATTTCGAAAGAATACGGCTTCAAGGACCAAGAGTACGGAGAAGATGATAAGATCCTCGTCTCGGGAATTGTACGAACCTATGACGGACGTCCTTTGCCTAACGATACACACATCACACTCGGAAGCCATCGGCCGGGACACGGTACGAGCAAAGAGATCGGTGTGTCCAGGAACGGCCATTTCGCCGAGAAAGGGGTTTTGAAGTGCTACATTGAGTACGGCCGGATTTTTGTGATGGCGTCAAGCAACCGTTATGCACCGGCTTTTGCCGGGCCGTTTGAGGTGGAGCCGGGAGGTCGAATTGAGGGAATCGAACTGGTGCTTGAGGAAGGCTTTGAAGGTCGCATCAAGGTGATCGACCAGGAGAATGGACCGATTCCCGGTGCCCAGATTGCTGGCGGGTATGTCTATCCGAACGGCGGGTTTCACTATACGATCAAGCTGACAACCGATCAGAACGGTTTGGCAATCATCCAACACGCTGCAGCTCGGAAGCTGGGATTGCAGATTGAAGCCAATGGTTTTGAGTCTGAGAGGATCGATCACCTCGTGCCGAATCCAGACCGGGCCGTCGTGCTGAGACTCAAGGCCACCCTGCCATCAACAGGAATTGTGACATCGAAGACCAGTGGCAAACCCATCGAAGGAGCCGAGGTACGAGTGATGATGTCGTATCAAGGCAGCCATTCCTATAGCGAAAACAGTATCGACGGCCGCCCCGACGCTATCACTGATAAAGACGGCAGATTCCGGCTAACTCGGCTTCGCAGCGACCGCCAATATTTTTTGCTCGTTCGGGCGAAGGACTGTGGTCGCCAGTATCTCAGCAACATCAAGCCCGGAGATGGTGATATCAAGGTTGAACTGGGATCCAAGAAAACGATTCGCGGACGGATTGTTGGTGATCTTGAGCGATTGAAGCATTTGTTGGTGATCTTGAGCGATTGAAGCATAAGAACGGAAAACCTGCCGTCACATACTGGCAATTCTATCGCTTTGGGGATCATAGCCAATCCACTGCACAAGAGTGGGCCCCCGTAATGATTAAAGAGGATGTGGGTTATTTCCAAATCGACGAGTGCTGGGGACAGAGAGTGAATATTTGGGCCGCCGGCCAGAGAACATCCGTGGATGTCGATGAGGATACATTGGACGACGTGAGGATTGAGATAAAACCTGACGAAGCCGTGATGCGCGAAGTCGTCCTTCAGTTTCACGTCCCCCAGGGATCTCCAGAAGTGCAGGGCGGCGTTCGGATTGGCATGAAACCGGAATGGCTGGATATCCAAAACGGTCAGGCACGATATGAGATTCCGGTGCCGGGCAAATTCAAATACAGCATATCCTACAGCGAGGGCAAGCGGCCTGTTGGTTATTGGTTCGAAGAGATAAGACCGATGGATATTCCGGCCGGGGATGGCCCCTTCGTCATTGATGTGCCCGTTTATCCTGCGGGCGCTATCTACGGGCGCATCCTTCACCCTGACGGCAACCTGGCAAAGGATGCCCGAGCGTCTTTAGTCGTAGCCAGAAAGCCGGAAATGATCGGTAACCGATTCAATATTTACGATGCCTTGCAGGGCAGTGGTCTGTTGGAGGGCAAATTCAACGCATCCCCCCTGCCGTTAGGGGGTGAATATGTCATCGTTGCCCATTCACAGAATTCTTTCATGGCCACTGAGGCAATACGACTTGATCAGGCCAATCCAATAACAAAGAGGGATATACAACTGGCCGAGGGCACAAGACTATCCGGTCAGTTGCTGGACATCGATGGGACGCCAGCCCGATACGATGTGAAGCTGCACGTTTCGATCAGCGTCGGCAACCATTCCTGGGGCGCCACAGCCCAGAAAATCCGGCCCGATGTAGACGGGTGCTTCTCGTTCGACAACATCAATCCGAATATCCCCGGCAAATACTCCATCCACGCGAGTGTTGGTCCTGGATACCGACCCGCCCGACATGAAGTAGAGGATGTGAAACAGTTCGCGGTCATTCGATTGGAAAAAGGGTTGCGTGCAACAGGAATCGTCCTCGATGAAGCTACCGGCTGGCCCATCCCGGGAGTCAGGGTGCGAGCGCATTTCGTTGAGCAGATTAACGGAAGAGTCGAATCCGAACTCTTGGAGGCCGATAGCAGCACAAATCATCGGGGAGAATTTGTTTTCAGCAACATGGCCAAACGTTCGTACCAACTAATATTCTCTGGCGTCCGGATCGCCGATTCCCGCACGTCATACCGTCTCTTCGGTGGACAGAAAGAACCGGTCATCGTACGCGTGCGAATTCCCGAGAAGAGCGACCTCAAAGCCCGCAAACCAGCAGATGGATAGGAAGTACCCAAAAGATTCGTGAGCAACAGATGAAAAAAAATTTCTAAAATTACGAATTTTTTCGTTGACTTTTACGAAGGTATTCGTATATTATACCGATGGAGCATTGAGAACGAATGAGTTCTGAAAAATTGAAGTTAGGCATACGTTTGGAAAGAAAAAATCTGTTTTCTTGATTTTTTCTTTCTAAAACAAGTTGGCCGTGTTCGGTAGCTGCAATAACCATGCAATGCGTAACATTTTATTCGATAGTATGTTATCCGAAGGACCCTGATTATTTTAAGAAAATCCAAAGGAAGATTTTCTTAAATAATATATGCCTAACCTTCAATTCTTCAGAACTCAACGAACAAGCATCAACAGGAGAATCAACATGGGAAGACGCAAGAGCCTGCGACCGACCGACAGAGAGTTGACCATCCTTCGTATCGTGTGGGACCGGGGTCCCAGCACGGTCCGCCAGGTCAACGAGGCGATGAATCTGGACGAAAACACCGGCTACACGACCACGCTGAAGCTCATGCAGATCATGACCGAGAAGGGCCTGCTGGCACGAGATGCATCCACGTTCAAACACGTCTATCGGCCGGCCCTGACGGAGGAGAAGGCGCAGAAGCAACTCGTCGGCGATCTGCTCGACAGGGCGTTTAGTGGTTCGGCGGAGAAGCTCGTCATGCGGGCGCTCTCGGCCAAGAAGGTCTCATCGAAAGAGCTGGGGCGAATAAGAAAAATGCTCGATGAATTTGAAGGACAGTAACAATGGCACTGGAGAATGTTGTTTCACAAGAGATTGTCCAGAGATTAGGCTGGACCTTGCTTCATTTCGTCTGGCAGGCGACGGGCGTCGCGTTGCTTTTAGGGGTCATGCTTGTCGCGCTGCGAAGATCCACGGCCAACGTCCGTTACATCGTGGCGTGTGCCGCGCTGGGGCTGACCGTGCTGCTGCCCATCGTGACGATGACGTTGGTCCCGGCATCGACATCGCAACCGATAGCCAATATCGAATTACCGCCTGCACCTGCTGTCGTGCCGGTGCAACCGACGATTATAGAAACACCCGTAGCGAGAGACGTGGAGGCTAAAGAACCGGTACAGATCGAAAGCGTTGACATCGCGCCAGCGGTCTCGTGGAAACAGCGCGCAACCGAGACCCTCGAAGTGTCGTTACCTTACCTCGTCACGGGATGGCTGGTCGGCGTCTTCGGACTCTCTCTCTGGCACCTGGGCGGCTGGGCCCAATTGCAGCGGCTCAAGCGGCAGATGGTCACGCCGGTCGATGTTTCACTCCACGCCACACTGAACGAATTGGCCGCAAAATTGAGAGTTCACCGGGCGGTGCGGCTCGTGGAGTCTGCGTTGGTTCAGGTGCCCACCGTCGTCGGCTGGCTGCGCCCGGTCATCCTCTTGCCGGCCAGCGCTTTGACGGGTCTCACCACGGAACAGCTCGAGGCCCTGCTGGCGCACGAACTGGCCCATATCCGCCGATACGATTACCTCGTCAACATGCTGCAAACCGTCGTGGAGACGCTCGGCTTTTATCACCCCGGCGTGTGGTGGATCTCGCACAAGATTCGTCTCGAACGCGAGAACTGCTGCGACGACTTGGCCGTTGGCCTCTCCGGCGACCGCATCCGTTACGCCCGGGCCCTGACCTCGATGGAGGAGATCCGGGCCAGCCGGAGCGAATTAGCCGTCGCCGCCTCCGGCGGCAACCTCTTCGGGCGCATCCGCCGCCTTATCGGCAAAAACGCTTCCGACAGCAACCGGGCCGGCTGGATACCCTCCGTCATCACCATCCTTCTGATAGCAATAATCGCGATACCCACAAGTATCGCCTTAAACAACGATGTCCGGATTAAGGACCAGAAGGGAAGCATAGCACCAAACAAAGTGGTTTTGAAGCTGGCTGATCCCAATTCCCAGCCGGTGGTGGGTGCACGAGTGGGCACGTCCGTGGAATGGTCGGATACGGGTAAGAATCCACCGATATGGTTCCTCCGTGACGGCGGAACACGCAGAAAAGCCCGGGTAAAATCAGACAAATCCGGAAAGGTCACTCTGGGAACGGGAGACGTATTCTGGTCCGTTCCACCGACGGAACAAAAGGCGCCGATCGTCGCATTAGACGAAGATCACTCCTTAGCCGCACTGCAAGAGCTACTACGAGAGGACCTGGGTACGGAGGTCACACTCACGCTGCAGCCGGCTTGCCGAGTGCACGGCCGACTAACTGCCGCCGCCGCCCGCAAGCGACAATTGTCTCCGAATAATTTGAACGTGTTGGTGTACTGGCGCGTACATACGCCCTGTCAGTCTGCCTCAAAACAAGGGCGATTCGATTTCGTCCTGCCTCCAGGCGAGTATAAGTTGAGGTTCTTTTCCAATTATCCGAACAACTCTTTCACACTTCCCATCCTGATTAAACCGGGACAACGTGATCTGGACTTGACAGGGTACTTGGACGGCACGAGCAAATTACCTAAAACCAAAACTAATAAACGGGATCGCGAAGGAAGTATCGAGCCCAACAAGGTTGTCTTGAAGCTGGCTGATCCTAATTCGCAGCCGGTGGTTGGGGCGTGGGTGGGCACCTATGTCGATTGGTCAGACATAGCCGAGAGTCCGCCCATATGGTTTTTGAAAGATGGTGGAAGTTATAAAGCCTCTGAAATTGATTCAGCCGCCAAAGTTATCTCAAATAAAGAAGGCAAGATCACCTTGACGGAGGAAGAACTGTTCAAACCTTATTGGCCGACAGAAAAAACAGTACCGCTTACCGCAATAGATGAGGGCCACTACTTAGCCGGGCTGCGAGAGCTATCACGAGAGGACCTTGGTACCGAGGTCACCCTGACGTTGCAGCCGGGCTGTCGGGTACACGGTCGAGTGAGTGCTGCCACCGCCCGCAAGCACAAATGGTCCACGAAAGTATTGACCGTGTTGGTGTTCTGGCACGTACATTGGCCATGTCAGTATTCCTCAAGAGAAGGGCGATTCGAGTTTGTCCTGCCGCCGGGCAAATATGAGGTGCAGGTCTATGCCGAAGATCCGGACAATGCGATCAACCTTCCCATCCTGATCAAGCCGGGGCAACGGGATTTGGATCTAACAAAGTATCTGGACGGTACACGCTTACTGCCTGCCGTTGAAACAGAGAGCCCGGCTGAACGTGACGAGGGGCGCATCGAGGGTAGAATCATCGATATCAATACTGGTAGAGGGATATCGGGAGCGCAATTGGCCGTCGTGCCGCGTTTCTCGCGGGCGTTGTACGACCGGTTTGTCTGCACCTCCGGGGAAGATGGAACGTTCGCGATTGACGGCCTGAACATCGGCGAGTATCTCATACAAGGCGACTTCCCTTCCCTTGACGTGGCTGTCACAGCAGGTCAATGCACCCGCGATGTGCTTATCGGAGTCAACCGCCGGGATGCTTTGCAGGCACCGAAAGAAACAACCACTGATGTACAGACTGATGTGAAAATCAAGATAGGTCTGAGGGTGATCGAGATGCCGGCGGATGTAATGAAAGAAGCCTTTGAGCCGGACGAAAGTCTTTCGAGCGAATTACTCGTCCGGAACGGCTACGAAATCGCCGATCGATTGTTGACGTTAACAGAAGAACGCATAGACGCAAAGCTAATAGCGAATCCGCAATTGTTAATGGTTAACAACGGCAAGGCAACGGTCATGTCTTCCGGACATATGATGTATATCAGCGGCTATGAATCGGCAGGAGGCGAGCCGAGCAAGCTGACTCCACAGCATAAGATGCTTGAGGCGGGATGGAAATATACGTTTCATGCCGGGATTCTTGAAAGCGGCAAAAAGGTTCACATCGAATTGGTTGTCTGCCAGCAGAAACTCGCCTTTGAAACACGGCAGCACCGACCCGGCTATGATTATCAGATACCTTCTCCACCGGAAATCTTTGTCACTGAGATGACAGCGAAGAACGGCGAGCCCGTGGCTATTGGTCGGCTCAGACGTGGCGAAACCGCATTTTGCTTGATCGTTACCCCGAGTGTGATAATGCCGGAGCCCCAGCCGGAATCCTTACTGGGCAAGAAACTGCCGGTGTCCGACAATATTCAAGGCGCAGATCGTCTCAAAGAAACAGGAAAACAAACGCTGATCTGTTTTTGGGACATGAATCAACGGCCGTCCCGCAATATGATCACGGAGCTTGCTAAACGAGTCACAGAACTTCAAAATCAAGATGTTGCGGTCTTTTTGGTTCATACCTCGGATGCGGAACCGGCCAAACTCAAAGAATGGCTCGAAGAGAACAATATACCGTTTGCCTGCGGAAGCATCAAAAGTGATGCCAAAGAGGTTCTGTTTCGCTGGGGCGTGCAGGCGCAACCCTGGCTTGTTCTGATAGATGAACAAGGAGTTGTGACAGCCGGAGGGTTTGGGCTTGAATCGCTGACGCCGGAGGGACTCGACGAGCTTGCCGAAAAAGCAAAGCCCCGCCCCCATATCTTCAAGCTCTTCAAGCTCAAACATGTACAGCCTGAAAAGATGGCCGAATCACTCAAGAGGATTCTCAAATTCCGTACGGAGAACATGATAGCCCCGGCGTTCGAGGGAGCGAGTATCGAAGTGGTTCCCGACGCCAGCGCGTTGCTTGTTCCCGGAGAGCTGGGGAACTCGCAGTGGCTGACAGATTTACTCGTCGTGCTTGATGTGCCACCGCATAGCCAAGGTCCAATCGCAGTCGAAGACGCCGTCTTGATCATCTACCAGGTGGCGCATGTCGATCATGAGCAGCTCGCAGAGTTGCTTCAGTCCCTGCTGACAGATGATGTTGTCATCAAAGCTGTTCTCGACCAGCCCGCGAAGAAGATCCTCGGCCGAGCAGGCAAATCTGACCACGAGAGGATACAGAAATTGATACGACTGCTTGACAGGCCTCCCGGAGGCCCGGTTGTCGAGCAGGAATCCATTGACCTCGGTCCAAAATCGGGAATCGTATTCCCCAAAGGATTTGACGAGCTTGCAGCACGCAAGAAAGCGGCGACAAGAGCAGTAAATGGGCCCGCCCGACAGGAGCAAGATGAGTCCGAAGCAGCTACTGATGCCCAGAGATCGTACAGAGAGATACTTGAGGATTTGCAGCGATCGTTCAGAGAGAAAATTGAGGCTGACAGACAGAACAGAATTGCTGAACTGATGGACTCAGCCCACGACTTACAACACGAAACCGATGCTAAGGCTCAGTTCACCGTCGACAGGGAGTACGAGACGGTTCAATTAGGGTATGCAGATGCAGGAGAAATGGTGGATTCTGCAGCCGTTGGAACGTGCGAGACAGATCATCATCTTCGGCCGCAAGGACGTGCGCGAAATCGTCAAGAAACTCATCGCACCATTGGATACCCCCGATAGCCTTCTTGAAATAAGGATTTTCCTATTGAAATACATCGATCCCGATCTGATCAAGGAGAGAATCGAAGGCTCGTATGAATACCCGGTGAATGAACCGCAGGAAACGGTGCGAGTCATATCCCGGCCAACGATGAAACAGGTGATCGTGATCGCCTCGCCTGAGAACATGTCAAGAATTGCAAAGCAGATCGCTGAGCGGGACGTTTTTCAAGTCTTACTCTGATCCGGTTCAGATGGCCAGGCTGCTGACGACGCTTTTTGCCGAGGAAGACGAGGAGGGAGTGAATATCCGCAATGTCATATTGGGCGAAGACGCGGAAGAAAAATATAACCTTGTTGGGCCGCTCAGTAGCCATTTTACATTCGAAGACGTGCCGGGAACAAACAGGATCATCGTCATCAGCAATACTCCCAAGGCATACGAAGCTGTCGTGTCATGGATCCTCGAACTCGACCAACAGAAGATAGCGAGCAAAGATGTGAAGCAGGTTCGCGAGTGGATGGCCGGGCTTGCCGGAGGGGCCCGGCCGAAAACGCCGAAAGCCATCGGCGAGGTAGAGCAATCGTCTCATCAAATGAAGCTGCTGGGCCTGGCGCTGGCTCTTTACGCAAAGGAGCATGATGGCACACTGGCCGAGACGCTGTCACAAGTTAAACCGTATGTCGGGGATGATCAGGACTTTAACTGGATGCTCGAGAATGTCGAATACTCTGGCAGAGGAAGGACAACACAGCAGAATGCTGCGCGAACACCCATCGCATATGATAGAACCATGCTTGAAGGAGGCGTCGAAACCAACGTGCTGTTTCTCGACTTCAGCGTGCGTTTGCTCAATCGCAAGCAGCTCGACGAACTTGCCATCGGCAAGACACCCATCCTGATTGAGACGAAGGTCCTGATGGTCGGTGATGCGTTTATGAAACACGTCGGTCTCGACCCGAATTCGGTGGCCAGCTCGGAGGGCTGGTCGGATCATCTCGTCCAGGCCTCGGGCGATTCGGCCAACTTCGTCATCGACCCGCTTCATGCCGATCTGCTCATCAAGGCCGCGGCGGCTCACGAGGACAGCACGGCGCTCATCGAGCCGAGAGTGTCCGTACTGGACGGCAAGAAAGTCACGTTCCATGTACCCGATCCTTCCCGGCCCGGTGTCAGCGCACCCGCCGACGAGCCGAACCGCTCTTCCGGAGAGTCGGAATCAAAGACCAAACGTGTAGAGTATGGCTCCACGCTCCGGCTGGCGCCAAATCTGACGCCGGACGGCAAGACCGTCTATATAGGTTTTGACTGGGAGCGCCGTCGGCTCCTGGGCTTCAGGAAACATACCGGCCCGGACAAACTAACGCAGAAGATTCCCCAGGTCGCCGTCGATAGCGTAAAGACGCTTTGCCCGGTCCCCGACGGCAAGACGCTGCTTATCGCCGACAAGAAAATCACCGAAAAGATAGAGATCCTATCCGAAGTGCCGCTTTTACGTGATTTGCCCCTTGTCGGGTGGCTTTTCAGCAGCCCAACCCCTAATCCTGGTCAAGCCCGTCGTTGCCCCGGAAAAGAAAGCACAGGCGAGGCGTGTACCAGAGCCGCCTCCGTTAGATCCCGACGACCCTCTCATCAAAAAGCTCGAAGAAAACCTCGAGCAATCCGACGAACAACGGTAGACACACGCCGACCCCAACAGGCCTCCTAACCAACAAATCCCAGCCCTCTACGACAAGGCCTCCGCTTCGATTGTCAACCCCATGGCCATAGTCCTTTTGATTAATCGAAAGGACTATGAGCCTTTTATGAGCAGCAGTCTTGTCTATTTAGACCGATGGCATTTCAGCGGATTCCCGGGAGACAGCAATGCCGCGGTCGTGAACGAAGGGACCGATGCTTGGCGGCTACTGACCTCTGAGCAGCAGCAGGACGATCACGACGAAGAAGATCGCCGCGATGGTGCTCAGGATCAGGATCGCCATGCGATAGTTCGCGACAGCGTCTTCCTCGTAGGCCTTCTCTTTGACTTCGACGGCCTCGCCCTTTTCAAACTCCTCGAGCACGGAGACGTCGAATCGCT